>JFJP01011347.1_pt1 | contig 28638 bp, 19 predicted proteins | sample 431651 | NCBI WGS metagenome assembly JFJP01 (sample SAMN02602958, study PRJNA72255) | Microbial mat metagenome, whole genome shotgun sequencing project. | biome: fresh water; feature: sink hole; material: water; isolation source: purple microbial (photo- and chemosynthetic) mats found in... | reverse complement strand
AAAGGGCGAGGGAGTCTCTTGTCGCCCCTCTCCCAAAGGGCGAGGGAGTCTCTTGTCGCCCCTCTCCCAAAGGGCGAGGGAGTCTCTTGTCGCCCCTCTCCCAAAGGGCGAGGGAGTCTCTTGTCTCCCCTCTCCCTTTGGGAGAGGGGAGGGGGTGAGGGGAATTTAGTTGTTGAACCAAAATCTTGATATACTGAGGATGAATTATAGCATGGTTATCTATGGTTGTTAAGCAGGCAGCCTAGTCAATTTAGTCTAATTTGAATTTATCGCTCTAATGACTTCTTTGCTATTGCTAATTGAGCCAAATCATGCCACCATCATTTACGTAGTACATTGTTGATTAGGACTTACGCAAACACCTCACCCCAACCCTCTCCTACGTAGGAGAGGGGGCAAAATCTCCCCCCGATGTCGGGGGGATTAAGGGGGGTAGACGTAGTTTTTGCGTAAGTCCTATAAGTCCTAAAACTAAGGATATTTATGAATCTGCTAAAAATAATCTCCGCTCGCAGTATTCGCTTTTTCATTATTGTGCCGTACGTAATAGTAACATTTGTGTTGGGCATGATAGTGTTATATATTACTACTCAATTGATGGCAACAACCAGTGAGGGGCGATTTCAAAATCAACTGAAAGATGCCACCACGATTATCACCAAGCAAGCCTATAATCAAGAACAACTGCGCTTAGATGTGGCGCGTTATGTGGCGAACACCATTGGTATACCCGAAGCGGCGGCTAATGAGGATTGGCAAAAGGTGTTTGATTTAGTGAGTCCCATTATGTCAACGAACACCCAAATTGACCATATTTTAATTTTAGATACTTATGGGCAAGAAGTGAGGCGGCTATTTCGTGAGGTCAATAATCCCAATGGGGCTAAGTTTCAATCCGTCATAGATAGTCGGGTTAATTTAGCCAATTGGCTATCGGTGGCAAAAGTTTTAGGCGATACCAGCGGGCAGAGTAAATCGGTGGAGATTGCGACGGATGAATATAGTCACCAAGTGATGGTTTATACCGTTGTGCCACTGCTGTTTGAACAACGGGTCGTGGGAGTGGCCTTAATTGGCAATGCCATGCAAAAACAATTAAGTTTGTTTAAGGCTGTGGGCGCGGCGGATGTCATTTTATTTAATCGTTTGGGTGGGGTCATGCTGGCTTCTTTGCCAGTGAATGATGAGGACAATGCGAACCTGTCGCGTATTTTAACCAGGGCGCGCTATCAAGAGATTTTAGCTAAACGTGAAACTGAAACTTTATTGGATAGTGTGAAAATTGGACAGCAAAGTTATCGACTGGCTTATACCCCATTTATTTTACAAGGGCAAATCTATGGCATGTTAGGGGTGGTGTTATCAGATAATTTTATTATTAGTAATGATGTCTATAACCGCAATTTTTTAGTGCTGGCCTTCACCCTAGTCGCTTTAACTATTTTAGCTTTGGGGTATGGGATAGCTCGATTTATTAGTGGCCCTATTTTGTCGTTAGTTGATGTAACGCGGGCCATTGCTCAGGGTGATTTGAATCAACGCACTGGGGAGGTGCATGGGTATGAAGTGGGCAAGTTAGCCACTAATTTTGATACTATGACCATTGAACTTAAGCGCAAAAATGAGGAGTTGGAACAGCAAGCGGGGCAACTGCGCGCTATTTTGAGCAGTATGGCCGATGGGGTGTTAGTGCAAGATACAAATGGTAATATTTTAACTAAAAATCGGGCGATTGATAAAATTTTGGATAAAGTGCAAAAAGAAGACGCTTTGGAATATGGCAGTAATAAAGATGCTTTGACTACCCTGTTAGATTCCTTAGAGAATTTTGACTATCATGACCGCCATAATTTGGAAATAGGCCCGCATACCCTCAACGCCGTCGCTACCCCCGTGACCACGTCCGATAAAGCCCATTTAGGGTCAGTAGTCGTGTTGCGAGATATAACACGCGAAGTCGAGTCGGAGAAGCTCAAAGATAAATTTATTAGCGGCACCTCGCATGAGCTAAAAACCCCTTTAACGGCCATGAAAGGGTATCAAGCTATCTTAAGAATATTACTTAATCAATCGGCCAAATTTCTCGCCTCAGATATTAATGACCGTCTCGTCGATACACTTTCTAAGTCTGAAAAACAGATTGATTATTTAGATAACATGGTGCAATCCATGTTAGATGTTTCGCAAATTGAAGGCCATGAATTTAATATTAATTCAGAAAGTTTAAATCTGAGTGAGTTGATTGAAATCGTGACCACCGAGTGGTATGATAAGATGGTACATAAAGGGTTAGTTTTTCGGGTGGCTTTGCCAGAAGAGGTGTTGTGGTTGCAAGGTGACTATGAACGGCTCACTCAAGTATTACAACATTTAATTAAAAATAGCTATGATTATACCCTCGTGGGCGAAGTGGTTGTAACCGTACAACGCCATGACCAGCAAGTGGTGATAACCATTGCTGATACGGGGGTGGGGGTGCTAGAGGAAGACCAACGGTATCTTTTTACCCGTTTCTTTCGAGCCATTCACGAAGAAAGTACCTATAGCGTGGCGGGGGCGGGTTTAGGGCTGTATATTAGCAAGGCGATTATTGAATTGCATCAGGGGGAAATTAGCATGGTTAGCCAACCTTATCAAGGTAGCACCGTAACCCTTACCTTACCTTTAATTCCTACGCCTGACGAAAGCGATTGGAGTTAAGAGTGCGTTATTCTACGGAAAATACCAGCCAAACGAAGCGGTCTAAGCGATGGTGGAGTAGCTTAAGTCTCTTTTTTCTATTACTTAATTTAAGCTGCATGTTTATGGTGGCTCAAGCCGCCTTGCTTTCTATTAATCGTGGTCGGATTCAAGTCGGCATGACTCCTTTGCCCACCCTGGATTATGGTGAGCCTAAAGCCCTGGTTTTTGCGCCCCTTGAGGCTGATATTGCGTTAGAGGTTATTTCAGATGCTCAACTATTACAACAAACCCCCAATAGTCAGTTTGACGCGAACAGTGACCTAGCCAAACTATCTCCACCCAGCGTCTATAAATTGCCTACACCCATCGTCCTTCCCATTACCACGTTGCCCGTTGAAGCGGTGGCCTTAATCCTTACCTTAGAGCCTACCCCCACCTTCATGCCGTCACCTACCGTGGCGCCGACTGAAAAAGCTGTCGCCACTGAGGCCAGGCCAACACCGCCACCTGCTAACCCCACGCCTGCCCCACCAACGGTTGCGCCACCCACCGTTGCCCCCACGCCGATTGTGAACACGCCAACTCCCCTTGTGAACACACCTACGCCGATTATCAACACGCCGACTCCCCTTGTTAATACACCGACACCGATTGTTAATACACCGACACCTGTGGTGAATACGCCGACTACGGCGGCCCCTGCTGTCCCAACTCACGCCCCGTCCACGCCCACCGAGACCGCCATACCCACTGAAACCCCAACCTTAACCTCTACACCTAGCCCTACTTTTACGCCATCTCCGCCACCAACGGCTACTTCAACTGCCATGCCTACGCCTACGCCCATTGTGGCTACTTTTGCCCAAGCCATTTTTTTGGCGGATGAGGGGCAGCCCCAAGCCTTGATTACGGTAACTTTAAATGCACCTGCCTCACAAAATATAACCATTGATTACACCACACTTGCTGACACCGCCCTTGCTAATCAGGATTATCTTGCCATTTCTGGCACACTTATCTTTGTCGTAGGCAGTAATCAAGCCACTTTTGCCATCTCTTTGATAGATGACCGCCTGGATGAAACCACTGAGCAGATTGGCTTACAACTGAGCCAGCCACAGGGGGCGATACTCGGCACGCCCATGACTGCAACTTTAGTAATTATTGATAACGATACTCCCCCCCTAGTGCAATTCAATCCGACAGATTATGTCGTAAATGAAGCGGCGGGCGTGGTGGTTTTAACCACCACTCTGAGTCAACCGTCCGCTTTAACCGTGACCGCTGCTTATCAAACCGCCGATGGCACGGCCAGGGCGGGAGCAGATTATTTGGCGCAAAGTGGCCTAATTACATTTACGCCGAGTCAAATTACCCAAACTTTGATAATAACTATTACTAATGATACGCTAGTAGAGTTGCCTGAAAGCTTTGTGGTTTCGCTCAACTCACTCCTCATGGGGCGTGAAACATTGCGTCAGCCAAAGGCCATTTATTTGCCACTGATTTTGCGGGGAACAGGGCGAGAGAGTGCCACTTCCCTCCTTTTGGGGGGGATTTTGCCAGTTTTACCTGTGGGGCGCAAAGCAAGCGTTGCGACTCCTAACGTAATCTTAACCCGCCAACTCACCAGCACCAGCCTGGCGAACATTACAATTATCAGTGATGATGCCCCGCAAGTGAAATTTAATCTGCCTATCTATTTTGTGAATGAAGGGGAAGCAACAGCCTCAGTTACCGTGACTTTGAGCGCGCCCGTCGCCATGACCACCACGGTTCAGGTGGTGAGCCTGAATGGTACGGCCCAAGCGGGTAGCGATTATCAACCTCTCAGCCAAACAGTCACGTTTGCACCTTTGCAAACGCAAGCTATCGTTACTTTGACGCTGATTGGCGATACGTTGAATGAGTTCAATGAAACGGTGTTTTTACAACTAACACAGCCCAATGGCTTAATTTTAGGTCAGCCCAACCGCGCCACGCTTAATATTATTGATAATGACTCCAAGCCGATTGTCCAATGGAGCAGCTCCAATTATCAGGTGGTAGAAAATACACCTTTTGTAATAATAACCACCACTTTAAACACGCCCTCTAGTTTTACCGTCTCGGTGGATTATCAAACGGGCGACCTAACCGTATCTAACCCTGCCCTGGCGGGACGTGATTACACGCCCATGAGTGGCACGCTCACCATGTTGCCAGGGCAAGTGAGTCAGCAAATGACGATACCTATCCATGACAATTTCTTAACGGAAGGGGATAAATCCTTTGCCATGACGTTAACGCATCCCATAAATGCTTTGTTAGGCCAACCTAACCTCAGCACGATTACCATTTTAGATGATGATGTGTGGCCGCAAGTGCAGTTATCCCAAGAAAATTATACTATTACGGAAAATGGGGGCATTGCGCTTATTACGGTGACTTTAAATAAACCCGTTTTGGTGACGGCAACGGTTAATTATCAGTTCTTAGACGGTACGGCGCAAGCGAGCAGCGATTATGTGGGGGTAAGTGGCACGCTGACTTTTATTCCTGGGCAAACGCAAGCCATGTTTGCTGTCGCTATTTTGAATGATACCGTAATAGAGTCCACTGAAAGTGTCATTATCCAATTGAATCAACCGTATAATTTGACATTGGGTGTGCCTAATGTGGGCTTGCTATTTATTACTAATGACGATTAAATGGGGTATATATTATGAGCAGTATAATTGTACAGAATATCTTACAACGGTTATCTCAATTGAAAGCTGAGGTTCGACTTAAATATAAAGCCGAGCTTAAGGGGTTGTTTGGTTCTTATGTTAAAGGAACACAGCATAAGAACAGTGATGTAGATATATTGGTTGATTTTTTAAGTGGAGCTGATTTATTTAACTTCATTGCTCTATACTGCATTTCGTTTGAGACTTACACTTTTATGATGACCATTAGGAGTCCGCAATCCTTTGCGGGCTGTCCGCAAATGATTGCGGACTCCTATGCCAAAAGTGTAGTTTTCATTTGAAACGCAGTATAGATGACAAAACTTCGAGTGCGCTTATGCGAAAATTTGAAATCATGGGAGAAGCAACTAAAAATATTCCTGATGATGTTCGCCAAAAATATCCACAAATTCCCTGGAAACAAATGGCGGGTATGCGTGATAAATTAATCCATTTTTATTTTGGGGTTAATTACAAATTAATTTGGGAAACGATTAAGCGTAGCCTACCGCCTGTTAAACTAGTTATTCGACAAATTATTGCCGAACTTTAAGGAGTTTACTATGGTATCTAAACAATCACTTAAGCTGACCTCGGCCTGGGTTTTAGCCCTGACCCTGGCCTTTTTTTCCATGTCACTAGCGTATGCGGCGGGTATTACGGTTAATAGCACCTTGGATACCGTTGCATCTGACGGTAGTTGTATTTTGCGGGAGGCTATTTCTAATGCGAATAATGATAATCTAACCTATAGTGATTGTGGGGCTGGCTTTGGGGCTGATGATATTACATTTAATTTGAGTAATAATGCGATTATTACTTTAAGCTCTCAGCTTCCTATCATTACTAGTAATATAACAATAGATGGCAGTAGTGTGGCTAATCTGACTATTTCGGGCGATTCAAATGACCGCGTTTTTTATATTGATAGTGGGCATGTTACCTTTAATGCGTTAACCATTACTAAAGGCAAACCAAGCAGCGGTGATGGCGGGGGAATTTACAACCAAGGAGTTGTAACTATTACTAACTCTACACTGAGAGATAATCAGGCCGTAAATGGTGGGGGAATTTATAATAGCGGTAATTTAGTGATAAGTAATAGTAGCGTTATTAGTAATAAATCGACTTATTCGGTGGCTTTCGGTAATGGTGGCGGCGGGGGGATGTATAATCAGGGCAGCGGCCGTATTACTATGACCAATAGTACACTTAGTGGCAATATGGCTAATTATCATGGTGGGGCTATTTATCAGGATAGTTCAACCGAGTTAAATCTTGATTACGTAACAGTTGCTAATAATCATGCTGATTATGGGGCAGATGGGTTCGGTAGCGGCGGGGGAATTTATAATTCCTCGACTAAAAAAATTAAAATTAGTAGCACAATGATTGCTAAGAATAGTGATAATCCAGGGTTTTTTATCATTAAGGATGTTTTTGGTTCATTTACCGACCAGGGTCATAATTTGATAGGTATATCTGAGCCTATATGGAGTACGGGTTTGATTGCCACGACCACTTTATCTGGCACATCTGGCCTGCCGCTTGACCCCAGTGTTGGCCCATTACAAAATAATGGCGGTTCAACTGATACCCATGCTTTGCTCACGGGTAGCCCCGCGATTGATAAGGGAAATAACAGTGGCGCGCCCACGACTGACCAACGGGGGTATACTCGCATTATGAATGGTACGGTTGATATCGGCGCGTATGAATCGGACTCCGTACCTGTAGTGTTGACCTCCACCATTCAATTTTCAGCCCTTACTTATGCTGTCAATGAAAATTCAGGGGCCGCGGTCATCACCTTAACCCGCACAGGTACGGGCATGGCCCAAGTGCAAGTCGATATTACGGGCGGGACGGCAACGGTAGACGTAGATTACAATAATAGTGGCTTTCCCAAACTTATTACTTTTATGGGTAGCCAGGGTAATCAAACAATTACGCTGCCCATTACAGATGATTTGATAGCTGAGGGGTCTGAAACGGTGGATTTTACCCTGACGGCTATTACTAATAGTGTCATTGGGACAAATATTACGACTACACTGCGAATTTTAGATGACGATGTGGCGGGTGTGGTGGTCAATCCTGTCAATAATTTATTGACCAATGAGGGTGGCACCATCACCGCTACATTCGCCATGACCCTCACCAGTCAGCCGACAGCAAGCGTAATTATTGACCTCGCGAGTTCTGTCATCGCTGAGGGGTTGCCTAGCCCTACTGTAATAATTTTTACGCCTACTGATTGGAATATGCCCCAAACGGTGACGGTAACGGGGCAAGATGATAATGTGGTTGATGGCAACCTGGCCTATACCATCCAAATGACGGCGACTAGCGGCGACCCTTTTTATAATGGCCTTCATCCGACCAGCGTAAATTTGCTTAATTTAGATGATGATGCCCCAGGCATTACGATTATTCCAACGATTGGCTTGACCACCAGCGAATGGGGAGATTTTGCCAATTTTAATATTGTGTTGAATAATGCCCCAACGACAACTGTTCCTATTACCTTAACTAGTCTTAATTTTACTGAAGGGACAGTGACCCCAACTTTGGTGACGTTTGATGTTACCAATTGGTCTATTCCCCAATTGATTACGGTGAATGGCGTAAATGATTGGGTTATGGATGGGAATATGGTTTACACTATTGAAACGCAAGTGGGCAATTCTAACTCCGCGTATGATTTGCTTAACCCTGATGGTGTAACTCTCATTAATCTCGATGATGATATAGCGGGGATATCTACTTCCCTAGCTAGTGGGCTGACCACTACTGAATTAGGCGGAACAGTGATGTTTAGTGTCAGCCTCACCAGCGAACCCACTGCCACCACCGTTATCTCATTTGCTAGTAGTGATTTAACCGAGGGTGTGGTTACGCCTACGGTCATTACATTTACTTTGGGTAATTGGAATATTTCGCAAACTATCACCATCACGGGGATGGATGATACGATATATGACGATAATGTCGTTTACACCGTGCAAATTCTACCTGCCCTGAGTGCTGACCCTGTTTATAATAATCTCACCCCTTTCTCTAATGTCATTACACTCATCAATATAGATAATGATGCCCCACCCAATATTGCGCCCATTGCTCAAAATGATACTCTCATGGGGCTAGAGGATACGCTGATAACGCCGACTATTTTTAGTAATGATTATGACCGTGATGGTTATATTGTCCCCGCCACTTTTAACCTCATTAGCCCGCCCCTGCATGGCGTAATAACATTTAATATTACTGGCTCGGTTAGCTATTTGCCGCAGCCTGATTTTAATGGGACGGACATATTTACTTATACCATTAAAGATGATGACGGTTTGACCTCTAATTTAGCAACGGTATTTCTCACTATTAAGGCCGTCAATGACCCGCCCACTATTACGCTTATGTTACCTAATCAAACGGTCATGGAAAGTGATTTAATGAAATTTACCTTGCCCACATCGGCTTTTTATGATGTTGATACGGGCGATGTGCTGACATATAGCGCCCAATTTTTACCGAGTTGGTTGACTTTTAACCCGAATACACGCACTTTTAGCGGCACCGCCACCAACAATGATTTGGGCAATTGGCCGATTCAAGTGATGGCGAAGGATTTGGCGGGGGCTTTTGTTACCCAAAGTTTCACCGTGACGGTACTTAATGTAAATAATCCACCCTTCCTCATGCAGCCTATTCCTAGCCAAACCGTGCTAGAAAATAATTCATTTAGCTTTATCATGGCAACCCATACCTTCACGGATGTCGATGCCGACGATACGTTGACCTATACTGTAACTCTGAGTGACGGTTTGCCCTTGCCAAGTTGGTTGGCCTTTAATCCGACCACGCGAGTTTTTAGCGGTACCCCCGCCAATGTGGATGTCGGGGCCTGGAGCATTAAGGTCATCGCTAAAGATAGCAGCTTGGCCTCAGCGAGTACCTTATTCACCCTTACGGTTATTAATGTCAATGATGCGCCCATTGCCCAAGCCGACTTAGCCACCACACCTGAAGAAACGTCTATCACGTTGACTGTGTTAGCGAATGACTTTGACCCTGATGTGGGCGATATATTAACCATAACGACGGTGAGCCTACCGCTTCATGGCACGGCGGCTCTCAGGGGTGAAATAATTATTTATATCCCGCCCGTGAATTTTAATGGCGTGGTAACGTTTACGTATACCATTATTGATGGGCATGGCGGGACGGCGCAAGCGGAGATAACGGTTTTAGTGGGTAATCAGGGGGAAATTGGGCGGCCTGATGAGGTGGTGACGGATGAGGATGTGCCAATTTTGATAGATGTGCTGGCGAATGACACTCATCAGGGAACGGGCTTAAGTTTATTAACGGTCAGTGTGCCATTGCATGGGGTTACGATTATCAGTGGCTCACAGGTGTTATACACCCCCAGGCTCAATTTTTATGGCCTGGACAGCTTTATGTATATTGTGATGAATGGCGAAGTGGCTGACCTCGGCCTAGTAACGGTCACGGTTAAACCCGTTACTGATGGCCTCATCGCCCGCGACGACCTGGCGACGACAACGCAAAATGTATCCATCACGCTTCAGCCATTAGCGAATGACACCGATATAGACCAAGTGGGTTTGACTATTCAGGCGGTGAGTGACCCTCAACATGGGATTGCTGTGGTAAACGGTAATAATGTTAATTTTACACCTGCCCCTGATTTTACGGGGACGGATACCTTTAGCTATATCACGACTAATGGCCTCCTTACAGCCACGGCCCAAATTGTGGTTGAGGTGGTTTCGGCTATGCCACCCGTTGCCATGAGTGATTTCATAACGACAACGCAAAATTTGGCGGTGACGGTGGCGGTGTTGGCTAATGACACCGATATTTTCAACTTGCCGCTTGAATTAACCACTATCGGCACGCCGCAGCATGGAACTGCGACCTTAAATGGCACGACGATTATTTATACCCCTGAGCCTGATTTTGTGGGGGAGGATTATTTTGATTATGGTGTTACGAATGGTAATTTGACCAACATGGCATTGGTGTGGCTGGAGGTATTGCCGCGACAAGTGATTACGCCTACCCCGCCCATTACAGTGACACCGGGCGTTACGGTTACTTGGCCTATCACTTGGTCACAAACCCCCTCTACCACGACCATTGTTACGCCACCCTTACATGGCGAGGTGGTGATTAGTAACGGCCAAGTGATTTATTTACCTAACCCTGATTTTATCGGAACGGAAATTATTACCATTACTGTTGGTGACGGTACCGTGACGGAAACGATTGTCATGGTGGTAACAGTGGACGCTGATACCATTGCGCCCACATTTCCCATCAGCGACTCAAATTTAATTTTACTCACGCCGATTCAGGCGATTACCTTGCTTTTTTTGCGCCCCATGTTCACCTGGCAGGCGGCCATCGATAATGTGGGGGTAGTCAGCTACACGTTGATAATAACACCGCTTAATCAAGTCGCTTTCGTTATCACTACCACCACCACCAGTTATACGCCCACTTTTGATTTACCCCCAGGTTCATATCAATGGACGGTTATCGCCCATGATGCGGCAGGCAATGCCAGCGAGATGGTTAAGCCAGAGGCATTTAGTCTCAAATTACCTATAAAACCACAGTTTAGTTTCTTGCCAATAATATTACGTTAGGAAATGAAAAAAGTAGGGGTTCAAAATTTTGAACCCCTACTGGACTGTTCACTTAATTCCTAGTATCAGTATCTCAAGATTTGTCACCCTCACCCCAGCCCTCTCCCAAAGGGCGAGGGAGTCTCTTGTCTCCCCTCGCCCTTTGGCCTCTCCCAAAGGGCGAGGGAGTCTCTTGTCTCCCCTCGCCCTTTGGGAGAGGGGCGGGGGGTGAGGGTGATTTAGTAGTTGCACTCAAATCTTGAGATACTGAGTATATCCGAACAGACAAGAATGTCTGTTCTACCGTTGGTGGGTCGGACATTCTTGTCTGACCATGTACTAAAAACTAAATGAACAATCCCCTACTCATAAAGAAGACCTAAAGTTTTATCTAATCGTGGCAATGCCTCCAAAAATGCAACCACAACTTGCGGGTCAAATTGTGTGCCAGCCAAACTTTGAATATAGCTGATAATTTTTTCGGTAGACCAGGCAGTACGATAGGGACGGTCAACTGAGAGGGCATCCCAAACATCGACCACCGCAAAAATGCGCGCCGCTAAAGGGATTTGCTCATGTTTTAGGCCGCGCGGATACCCTTGCCCATCCCAATGTTCATGATGACAGTAGGGAATATCTAGCGCAGGGTGTAGATATTCAATTGGGGAGAGCATTTGATAAGCATAAGTGGGGTGCTGTTCAATAATTACTCGTTCCGCGTCATTTAAGGCGGAGGTTTTACGTAAAATATAGTCAGGTACGCCCATTTTGCCAATATCATGGAGTAAGGCCCCGCGACGAATATGGACGAGTTCATCTTCACTTATCTTCATAATGCGGCCCAACTCCACCGTTAGCTCGGTCACTCGTTGCGAATGTCCCATTGTTTCATTATCTTTAAGCTCTAGGGCGCGCGCCCAGCCCGTTAAGGTTTCTTCATACGCTTGGATGAGTTTTTGGCGTTCCTCGCGTAAACTTCGATAACGATTTAAACGGGTGATGGTTCGCACCCGCGCCTGGAGTTCGATAATGTTAAATGGCTTGGGGATGAAATCATCCGCGCCCGCTTCTAACCCCTCTAAACGTGATTTTTGGTCATCAAGGCTTGTAATGAGAATGATAGGAACTTCAGCCAGCAACGGGTTGGCTCGTAAATGTTGGCACACTTCAAAGCCACTCATGCCAGGCATCATCACATCAAGTAAAATTAAGTCGGGCATGAGCATAGCTGCTTGGGTTAAAGCTTCAAAACCATTCAGCGCGAAGGCTAATTGATAGCCTTGCCCATGAAGTAAGGCGGCTAAGGTTTGACAATTCAAAGGCTTATCGTCCACAATCAAGATAGTACTCGTTTGTATTTGGCTCATTTTATCAGGGGATTTCTACTAATTTGGCCTCATGGTGGTCAGTATCATATACTGCAAAAGTTACCTTGCCAAATCGCCCCATCACTTCCCCTGGGTTGACCAAAAGCGTATTTCCCACCTGTTCAATCAAGGCGAGGTGGTCATGTCCATAGCAAACTAAATTGTATGCCCCACTCTCTGCCAAACGCCGCCCGATGGTTGGGTAATGATTAACGGCTATCTTTTGCCCCGCAACCACCAACTCCGCATGTTCGCCATAAAGTGTCACATTACCTACATTCATGGCAATGGTAGTTAATAACCATTTATCCCCATCATTATTTCCCCAAACCACATGGATTGGCCCTTTGAAATCTTCCGCTAATTGCTTCAATGTAAAGGGCGCGCAAAAATCGCCACAAAAAATAACTACCTCGGCAGCCAGGTCATTAATGGCTTGGCTGACCTTCTTCAATTGCCAAATATTATCGTGAATGTCAGATACAATTGCAATAAGCATGGTTTCATCTCCTGGTAAATTATGTCCACTTGTAAATTTTCAGGTGATTAGGACTTACGCAAAAATGGCTTATTTGTGGCAGGAGTCCGCAGGACTTACGCAAAAATGGCTTATTTGTGGCAGGAGTCCGCAATCATTTGCGGGCTATCCGCAAAGAATTGCGGACTCCTGCGTAAGTCCTAGCGATAACGGAGTCCAAATTTTCAGATTTGACCGTCAAATCTGAAAATTTGGACTCCGTTATCGCCTCGGCAACGTTAGCTCAATGATTACGCCAGGTTGGTCGGGGCGATTATAAATGTGGCAATGCCCATTCACCCCCCACACCAACGAAGCCACCACCGTTAATCCTAGCCCCATGCCCTCCATTTCGCCCGTAAAATATTTGTCGCCTTGATAATAAGGCAGCCACACTTTGGTTAATGCCTCTGGCGAGATATGAATCCCATCATCTTGGATTTGGATTTGGACGGTTGCGCCCACCGCGCTAACCGTGATTTGAATGTGGGGCTGATTTTCGGGGTGAAATTTCTTGGCATTTTCTAATAATTTCCAGAAAATTAAATGTAATTTATGTTCACATAAAGGAATTGAGGCTTGAGCTAGGTCAGGGTCAGCTAGAATTAGGTTGACCGTTTGTAGCTCTAAATAGATGCGAATCTCTTCGATTATTGCCGCTAAGGAGTTTAAAACGAGGGGTTGATGTTTTATCGCGTCGCTAGACATGATGTCTAAATATTCAAAGACCTCATCTACCGAATTTTCTAGGCGGGTTGCCCCTTCCTCGGCTGTTTTGATAAAGTAGGTCATGTCTTCTGCGGTGAGTAATTTTGTTTCATACGTCAATAATTTTAACGACATAATCACATGTGACAACGGCGTGCGGATTTTGTGGCTAATCTGTTCATGAAACGCCCACATAATCCGTTGGCTGGCAATCTCGGAAGTGATATTTTGTAAGCGTATGACATATTCCGTTTGAGGCTGAGATGATTGCTCAAATAAATTCACTTGTAGCCACAGGTCTTGCGTGGTTGGGGTTTCAGGGCGGACGAGGTAATACGGGGTGGCGGGATTCGGCCAATTGGCCCAAATTTCTTCAGGTTGACAGGTGTAAGATTGTTGGCTTAACTGACGAAAAGTCAGGGCGGGGTCAAGCGGGGTGGGCGGGAGGTTAAGATAAAGCTGCGCTTGTTGATTCGCATAGAGAATTTGGTCTTGCTCATTGATGACTAAGTAGCCCTCCTGAACTTGCTCCAAAACCCAATTAAATCTGGCTCGTTCCGTCACCAAGCGGCGATAACGATTGAGTTTAGTAATGGTTCGCAATCTAGTGCGTAGCTCTAAATGGTCAAAGGGCTTGTTGATAAAATCATCTGCCCCGACCTCAATGCCCCGTAATTTTGAGTTACGGTCATCTAAGGCCGTTATCATAATGATGGTGATTTCCGCCAAATGGGGGATGGCTCTAATGTGTTGGCACACTTCAAAGCCATCCATGCCAGGCATCATGACATCAAGCAAAATGACATCTACGGGCTGAGTTTCAACTATTTGCAGAGCCTCTAAACCATTTTCGGCAAAAAGGAGCTGGTAATTTTCCTTATAGAGCGCACCTTCCAAAATGTCCCGCGCGCTGGGTGTATCATCAACAATTAAAATGGTATTTGCTCTCATCAAATGATCCTTTATGGGTTGAAAGTAATGGTAAAAATTGAGCCTTTCGGGACATTACTTTTCACGGAAATGTCACCCTCATGCGCGTCCATGACCAACTTGCAAAAGGTTAACCCTAATCCCGTTTGTGTAATCCCTTCATTTCTTAAATTCACGATTTCAAATTTATTAAAAATAGTCCCATGATGCTCTGGCGGAATACCGTAACCTTCGTCAATGACCTGTAATTGAAGATGGGTTTCGTTTTGTAAACGTAAGGTGATGGTGCTATTTTTGGGGGAATATTTCACGGCGTTAGAAATGAGATTGTCTATGACCCGTTCTATCAAATTAGCATCTACCATTTGTGGGGCAATCGTCTCAGGGGGGGGCGTAAAGGTCAGTTTTATATTTTTCGATTGGGCGATAATATTTTGACCTGTTTGCACTTTGGTAATTAATTGTACTAAGTCAACCGAACTGGGATTGATCCCCAGTTTGTTGGCTTCCATTTTAGCAATGAGTAATAAATCATTGATAAATGAATTAACTTGATTGGCCAGACGATGAATAACCCCAATGTCTTCTGTTTGTGAGGCGGTTAAATTGGTGTCATCTTTCATCATTTGGCTAAAGCCCATGATTGCCATTAACGGGGAACGCATATCATGGACAATCATGTGAGATAAATCTTCACGTAACTTCAGGGCGCGTTGTAGCTCATCAAATTGATGTTTTAGCCGTAACATGGAACGAACGCGGGCGCGTAATTCTATCCCATTGACGGGTTTGGTTAAAAATTCATCCGTCCCCGCTTCTAAGGCGGCAATTAAATCTTGCCGACTATTTAAGGCCGTAATGATGATGATAGGGATATGTTGCCATTGGGGGTGCGCTTTTAGCTGGCGGCAGAGGGTCAACCCATCAATATCGGGCATCATAACATCTAGTAAGATAACATCAACGGGTTCGTTGGGTAGGATGTTAAGGGCTTGTTGAGCATTTTCAGCTAACAAAATCTTATAACCTGCGGGGTACAGTAGACTTTCTAGGGTTTCGCGTACGGTGGCGGTATCATCTACAATGAGGATGGTGTTTTGTAATTGAGTGGACATGGTTACTTAACAGGTCATAAAATGGAGTCCAAATCTTTAGATTTGTCAGCCCAATCTAACAAATCTAAAGATTTGGACTCCACATGGTGTAATGTCGTATTAACTCGATTAATTTACGTAAGTTAATCGGTTTACTCAGATATTCATTGATGCCTGCAGCTAGGCAACGTTCACAGTCGCCAGGCATGGCTAAGGCGGTGAGGGCGATGATGGGCGTGTGGGCTAACTCCGCATTGGCGCGAATTTGTTGGGTGGCTTGAAAGCCATTCATGTGAGGCATTTGAATATCCATTAAAATCAAATCGGGGTGGGTTTCTTTGGCTTTGATGATGGCCTCAAAGCCCGAAGTGGCGAAGACTAATTGATACCCAAACATGGTTAGATAATCATTGATGAGTTGAATATTGGTTTCATTATCTTCCACCAATAAAATAAGGGTTTCCATAGCCTGGTCGAAAGTGGGCGGTGGGGGCGGGGTGGCAGACAAGGGGGGGGGGCCAGTGGGGTTACAGGTTTTAAGGGTAAATGAATGGTAAAGCGACTGCCCGTGCCAACGCTGCTTTCTAGTTGAATTGAGCCGCCATGGAGTTGGATAAGTTGATACACGAGATATAAACCTAGTCCCGTCCCTTCTTGGGTACGACTGAGGCCGCTATCTAATTGGATAAAGGGCTGAAAGAGATATTTCATGTCACTTTCGCTAATGCCGATGCCCTTATCCCACACGATAAACTGAATGAGTTCTTGTTCTAAATCTAGCTTAAATTCTAAGCCAATGTGACCGCCAGGCGGGGTAAATTTGACCGCATTGGTCAGTAAATTGACTAAAATTTGTTTCAAGCGTAACTCATCGACTAACACCAACATATTTTTATGGTCATAGTTTGTCTGATAGGTGATTTGTTTTTTGAGGGCGAGTTGCTTAACAAATTGAAGACTCGTGTCACACAGACTTTCCAATGAGACGGGATGGAAGTGTAGCTCAAACATGCCCGCTTCCATTTTAGAGAGGTCTAAAATATCATTGATGAGGTTTAGAAGATGTTGCCCACTTTCCTCAATGGTTTTAATTTGGCGTAATTGACGCTCATTCACAGGGCCAAAAATCTGTTCTTGTAACACCTCCGACATGCCAAGAATGGCGTTGAGGGGGGTGCGGAGTTCATGGCTCATATTTGCCAGAAATTCATCTTTGAGCCGCGCGGTTCGTTTCAATTCCGCGTTAACCACCTCTAACTCTAGGGTGCGTTCTTTCACCTTTTCGGCTAAGGAGGCCCGCTCGGCTCTCAGGGCAATTTCGGCGCGACGACGTTCCGTAATATCCAAAATGAGTGACAAAATAGAGGTCATCTGGTTCTTTTCGTCAAAGAGAACCGAGATATACCATTCGCAATAAATAATTTGACCGCTTTTGGTGTAATGACTAGTAATCGCGACATAATGTGACCATGAGCCATTAAGTAACCCTTGAATAATCTGCCCAAAGGGCTGTGAATCGGCTAAGGGTATAAAAGGCCAATCAAAGGGCGTTTTACCTATCACCTCTATGGCTGACCAACCAAAGATTTCGGTGGCCTCCAGTGACCAATGGAGGACTCTAAAGGTTTTGTCCCATTCCACCACAATGAGTGGCGAATGCATCATATAGAAAGTGAGTCGTTGATAGGCTTCCCGAATCGTCTCATCTGACCATTTGCGGCTACTTATATTACTCACCACCCCATAGACAATTTTCAGACCATCTTTAACTTCCACCCGCGCGCTATCACGTATCCACAGAATTTCGCCACTAGCATGTTTAATTCGATATTCAGTTTCGCTGGCTTGTCCTTGCTCTAAGTTACGGCTTTGCTGCAGGGCTAACGCGCGGTCAGCGGGATAAATAACGTGATTTTGCCAAAAATACCAATCATGCGTAAAGTTTTCTAACGGATAGCCCGTCAAGGTAGTTACCGCAGGCGAGTGATAGATATTTTGCCAACCATTAGCGGCCGTAATATGGGCGACATAGATATGGTCACTAATCGAGGTTATCACTTGTCGAAATAATTCTTCACTTTTATGTAAGGCTAATTCAGTCGCTTTGCGCTGGGTGATGTCATTGGAAAATAGGGCAATTTGGGTGATTTCCCCTTTTTTATTGTAAATTGGATGAATGTTAGTATCAAACCAATACGTCTTGTGTTGGTGTTGTAAACGGATGGGATGGCCCGTCTCCGTCACCTGCGTTAGTTCTGTTAAGAGCGCGTTATCCTCTGCAAATAGCTCTAAGAGAGATTGCCCCATTAGCTGATGGATAGGTTGATGTAAATAATTGGCGGTGGCGTGGTTGAGGGTGGTAATCGTGAAATCAGGCTCAACGAGTAGCATGATTTCGGTGGAAGCATCCATTAAAGCCCGTAAAGTATCGCGGCTTCTTCGTAATATTTTTTCGGATTGCTTGCGTTCAATCGCATAACGAATGGAACGTTCTAGCATGTTAGCATCAAGCTGCCCTTTCACCAAATAATCTTGTGCGCCGATGGCCATGGCCTTCATGTCCATCTCATATTCATCTAGCCCGGTTAATAAAATGATAGGGGCCTCACTATTTTTTTGAACCACCGCTTCAATGAGTTCAAGCCCAGCGTGCGCGCCTAAATGATAATCCACCAAATAGACCTGATGCTCATTTTTCAGCATGAGGTCAAGCGCGGTTTGATAAGTAGTAGCCCAATCCAATTGATAATGATGATGCTTAATTTCCAGAAATAATTTTTGTGTCAACAAATAATCATCTTCATCATCTTCTACTAATAAAACGCGAATGGTTTGTAACATGGTTTATAAATGAGGCAAGCTATTTTGAGGTAGATATTTTGAATTATCTACCTCAAATCACGCTTGACAGGACACTAGGGACGTAGTGATTATTTTAATGGTATTATACTGGATTTTGTCTGAAACGAATAATTTTTCTCTGTTATACCACGCGAGGTCACAAACTGGAGCCACAAACTTGAGTTATCTCACATCTAACAATATTACAATAGTGGTCTATCGCTACGAAAACGAGTGAATTAAACGCCATGTCATTCTGAACGGAGCAAAGCGGAGTGAAGAATCCCTCAAGACTCTGCCTACCAAAGCGGTTTTCGGCCCCGATAATTAGGACTTACGCAAAAATGGCTCATTTGTGGTAGGAGTCCGGGACTTACGCAAAAATGGCTCATTTGTGGTAGGAGTCCGCAATCATTTGCGGGCTGTCCGCAAAGAATTGCGGACTCCTGCGTAAGTCCTAATAATCTTATTTTTAGGTCAAAGTTGCAGGGATTCCTCGCTTCACTCAGAATGACATGCGGTTTTCGTGGCGAACAGCGATTATTGTATGAATGTTAAATGTGGGATAACGCATGTTTGCGACTCCAATTGATGACTTCGCGCTGTATCTATGATAACTAGAGTTGAATTGTCAACCTTTTTAGGTCTGGGGTATAATGTTAGGACATTTTACCTAAAGGGATGAACGGTGCGACAGAAAGTAAAGATTGTGTTGTCAGATTTACATCTTAGTGTTAAGCCAGGTTGGTCAAATTTAAGGCTTATTGGCGAAGCCTTGCCTCATTTCTTGCAACAAATTCGACAAGAAAGTGACCAGTTACAGCAAGAAGTGGAACTCATTCTCAATGGGGATACCTTTGATTTTCTCAGCGTATCATTGGGGAATGAGCATAACCCCTACTTTCCTGATTCATCTGAAATTACCGCTTTAAAGCAATTAAAAATAATTGCGTTTGAATATGCCGAGGTGTTTGAAGCCTTAGCCAATTTTTTACAAACTGAAGCCCCCCAACGTCGCTTAGTCATTGTTAAAGGGGAGCATGATGTTCACCTTTATTGGCCCGCCATTAAAAATCGGGTGCGTGAGCTTTTGCGGGCTTCGGGTGAACGCGCTTCTTTGCTTGTTTTTGCGGGCGAATTTCTCAATCGACGGCAGGTTTACATTGAACATGGGCATCAACAAGCTGAAAAAATTAACCGTTATCCAGATTTTATTGACCCTCGTCGGCCCGAAAAACTGGAATTACTTTATTACCCACCCGCTTCAACCTTTGTGGTTAATTTATTAGCTGATAAAGCCGATCAACCCTGGTTAGTGGCTGATTTTAAACCTATCACTAGTTTAATTTGGTATGCACTGGCCTGGGATTTTCCGCTAGCTATCCAATTAGTGCTGACTTATTTTAATCAAGCTCCGCAATTGGCTCAGGATAGTTTTTGGCAAACCTTACAAGATGTAGACCAACACCTAGATTTATCGGCGCGTTATGCCCAAGAGTCTAAATTTCGCCGCGAATTTCATTACCATTTATTGCATTATCTCCACTTTACCATGCCTTTATTAGAGCATGAAGTCGCGCCTAATTTAGTTAATCTATTACCCAGTGACCCTTTAGCGATTGGGCAGGCCGAACAACAGCATCAGCAAACGTTATTACATGAAGCTGCCCTAGAAATTCTTAAAAAAGAGAAAGCCAAAGTCGTTATTTTTGGACATACTCATCATCCTAGCCAACAAATTTTTGGCTCAGGCAATATCTATATTAACACTGGCAGCTGGAATCCTGATTTTAGTCAAGTTTCATCTGAAAATTTACAGGCATTATTTACTAATAAAGCGCAAGTGAGCGATATACCAATTCGTTTCCCGTATGCGCGTCTTGATTATGATGAGCAGGATAATCTTACCTCAGTTCAACTCTTATATTTTACCCCCGTACATGGTCGCAATTTCCCCTCAGTAACTCCAACCTCAAAAAATAGCTGGTTAGCTAATTTATTTTCAGTAATTAGTTAAATTATCGTTAGTAGTTCTCACTTTTTACTAACCCAATGGGAGAAGCAATGATTGCTTTATGTATCACACCGCAAGCCGAGTCCCGTTCTGCCAAAACCAAACCTCGTTTAGGATGGCTAGTACAGCTTGGCGTAAATAAGTTCGCAGTTTAGACCTACAAGGTCTTCAAGACCTTGTAGGTGTGATTTTGAACTGTGGGGTTACTTATGTCAAGCATGTACTAGATACATGCCGCAGGAAGAGGAGTTTAAAATTATTTGTGTAATCGTTTACAGTAAATAATCATTTTTTGCTGATAGAAAATTGATTTGCTAAAATTAGTGGTGACTTTTTCAAACAAGTGCTTGACAATTGAATTATTTTGTGGTATTATTTGAACACTTAGCTCTGTAATCGTTTACAGAAAAATCACTAAACTCAATCCTCTTAAGCTCAATCACTTGTATTAAATACAACATCATGTCATCAACTATAGGTAAAAAGGAGGTGAACATAAGCCGTAATACTACCTAGCCGTTTACTCCATTTTAAGCCCTTTCAAGGCAATTTAGCTTTGAAATCACTTTTATTGTTGTGTTGTTTATTACTTAGAGTAACTAAAAAGGATGGAAGAATCATGCATAGTCCAAAAATGTTTAACAAGTCACGCAGTCGCTTTTGGAATGTAAAATTAGCTGTTGTTTTGATGGTTATTGCTTTGCTCCTCGGTGCTTGTGGGGGCGCGGCTACACCTGCGGCTGAGAAACCTGCCGAGAAAGCGGCTGAGAAACCTGCTGCTGATGCGAGTGCTGGTGGTAAAATTAAAGTGGGTTTGGTAACGAAGACGGAAACGAACCCTTTCTTTGTGAAGATGAAAGAAGGCGCGACCAAAGCGATTGAAGCGGCGGGTGGCGAGTTGATGAGTGCGGCGGGTTCATTTGATGGTGACAATGAAAGCCAAGTGACCGCCATTGAGAACATGGTCAATGCAGGCGTGAAGGGGATTATGATTACGCCTAGCGATACTAAGGCGATTGTGCCAGCAATTAAGAAAGCCCGTGATGCGGGTGTGATGGTGATTGCCTTGGATACGCCGACTGACCCACAGGAAGGAACAGATGCCTTATTTGCGACAGATAATTTCAAAGCGGGCATTTTGATTGGGCAGTATGCGAAGGCAGCCATGGGCGGTAAACCAGTGAAAATTGCGACCTTAGACTTAGCCCCAGGGATTACTGTCGGTATATTACGTCACAATGGTTTCATGGTGGGTTATGGTTTAGCGACGGTGGATGCGACAGCTAAAGACTTGGTGAACTCAGCCGAAGTGGTTTGTAGCCAAGACACTCAGGGCGACCAAGCCAAAGGCCAAACAGCCATGGAAAATTGTTTAACCAAAGACCCCGAAATCAATGTGGTCTACACGATTAACGAACCAGCCGCATTTGGGGCATACACCGCACTTAAAGCGGCGGGTAAAGAAAAAGATGTGTTGATTGTCTCGGTTGACGGTGGTTGTGCGGGTGTGCAAGGGGTGAAAGATGGCGTTATTGCGGCCACTTCACAACAATATCCCTTGAAGATGGCGGCGATGGGGGTAGATGCGATTGTTAAATTTGCTTCAACAGGCGAAAAAGTCTCTGGTTACACTGACACGGGTGTGACGCTTATCACGGATAAAGCCCAAGCGGGTGTTGAGGGTCAAGATACCGTTTTTGGTCTTGAAAATTGCTGGGGTGATAAAAAATAATTAAGTAATGGCTTAAGCCTTTATAGGGTTCAAAACTCATAGCTATTAACTTAGTGAACTGTGACCCTCACCCCAACCCTCTCCCAAAAGGCGAGGGAGTCAAACTTCCCCCCTCTCCCACTGGGAGAGGGGACGGGGGTGAGGGGGATTTACTGGCTGTGGTTTCAAAACCCTATAAAGGCTGGTCTTCAAGTTACTTACAGGAGCAAACATGACGAACCAAAATAAACAAATGAAAGATGTGATGTCACAAATTATGGCGATACCCGCCATCGGTCCATTAATGGCACTCTTACTTGCCAGTATATTTTTTGCTACCCAAACAGATAGGTTTTTATCAGGCTCAAATTTATCTCTGGTGGTGCAACAAGTGATGGTTGTGGGGACGTTAGCTATTGGGCAAACGTTGATTATTTTGACTTCTGGCATTGACCTCTCCTGTGGTATGGTAATGGCTCTTAGCTCAATTATGATGACGAGTTTGGCGGTGGATTATGGGGTTAACCCGTTCTTAGCCATTATAATTGGGTTGGTCATCAGTGCGTTGTTTGGATTGTTAAATGGGGCCTTAGTTACCATGATACGGTTGCCCCCGTTTATTGTGACGCTTGGTACGTATAGTATTGCTTTTGCGGTTATTCGTATCTATACGACCCAAACTATTACTAATCTGCCCGATGTTATGACCTTTTTTGGTAAAACGTTTACCATTGGTAGTACTGCTATCACATATGGCTCAGTCTTAATGGTTATTTTGTTTTTGATAGCTTGGTTTGTACTAAGTTCAACGGCTGGCGGACGCTATCTTTATGCGGTGGGTGATAATCCCGAAGCGGCACGCTTGGCGGGCATTTCGACCACTCGGTTGCTCATTTCTGTTTATGTCATTTCAGCCGTGCTTTATGGGATTGCGGGGCTACTTTTAACGGCCCGAACTGGCGTGGGCGACCCGCAAGCAGGCCAAAACTCTAATCTTGAAAGCATCACAGCCGTTGTGTTAGGTGGCACGAGCCTTTTTGGGGGGCGTGGCAACATTATGGGAACGTTAGTGGGCGCGCTGATTGTGGGAGTTTTTCGTAATGGATTGCAACTAATGGGGGTCGAGTCAATTTACCAGGTACTCATTACCGGTATTCTGGTTATCGTAGCTGTGTCGATTGACCAGCTATCACATCGCTAGGAGAAACCATGAATAAAACGGCGAATAATCCGATAATTCTTGAAATGAAAGGGATTGGCAAAAGTTTTCCTGGCGTAATCGCCTTAGATGGAGTCAACTTATCGATTCGTGAGGGTGAAGTTCATGCCTTGCTCGGTGAAAACGGGGCAGGCAAATCCACCTTGATAAAAATTTTGGCGGGCGCATATCCCAAAGACCAAGGCGAGATTATATTTCAGGGGCAATCCGTTGACATTAAAAGCCCTTACCACGCGCAACAATTGGGTATCTCCACCATTTATCAAGAGTTTAATCTGGCCCGCCATTTGACTGTCCCAGAAAATATCTTTCTGGGGCATTTACCGCAAAAAGGGTTGCTGGTAGATTGGGACACGGCCAAGGCGCGCTCGCAGGAAATTCTCACTCGTTTAGGGGTCTCCTTACAACTGGATGTGCCATGTGATACCTTATCGGTGGCGGAACAGCAGTTGGTCGAAATTGCCAAAGCCTTAACTCGTGAAACCCGTGTCCTCATCATGGATGAGCCATCCGCTGTGCTAGGGGATAAGGACATGGAAAAATTATTTCAAATCGTTAGGTCACTCACGGCGCGGGGCATTTCGATTATTTATATTTCCCATCGTTTGAGTGAAGTCTTTGAGATTGCTGACCGCGTGACGGTATTTAAAGATGGCCGCTTAGTTGGCTCAAAAGATGTCTCTGACGTGACCATGGATAGTCTGGTCAAAATGATGGTGGGTCGTGACTTACAAGATATATACCCCAAAAAGCACGCCAAAATTGGCAAGGTCTTGTTAGATATTAAGGGGTTAAACCGCCCAAAGGTGCTACACAATATTTCTCTCCAGGTACGCGCCGGTGAAATTGTCGGGCTGGCGGGGATGCGTGGGGCGGGTAGAACCGAATTACTGCGGGCCATTTTTGGGGCTGACTCGTATGAAGGCACCATGACGTTAGATGGTAAACCTTTTAATCCCACTTCGCCCAAAGATGCCATTGACCAGAAAGTGGCTCTGGTGACAGAAGACCGTAAGGCTGAGGGCTTGCTACTTCAACAGTCAGTTAAATTTAATACCACTATCTCTGGGCTAAAAGAATTTTGTACCCGTTGGATCATTAATCGCCAAAAGGAAGTTGACCATGTGCAGCAGATGGTCAAGAAATTGCGGATCAAAACGCCGGGCATTAATAACTTAGTGGTTGGTATGAGTGGTGGCAATCAACAAAAGGTGATTATCGCTCGTTTTTTAGGGGCGCGGGTGCTTTTGCTGGATGAGCCAACACGGGGTATTGATGTCGGCAGTAAAAATGAAATCTATCAAGTCATGGTCGATTTGGCGGAACAGGGCTTGGCGGTGTTGATGGTGTCCTCTGAACTGCCCGAAGTGTTGGGCATGAGTGACCGTGTTCTGGTCATGCATGAAGGACACATTGCGAAAGAATTATCCCGCGCCGAGGCCAGTGAAGAATCCATCATGAAGTATGCGACGGGTAGCCATTTGGAGTCGTAGTATAGAAACCTTTATAAGGTTTTAAACCTTATAAAGGTTGATTTAAATTTATTATAACAAACTCCTAACGGTTTTTCAGCCGTTAGGAGTTTTATTTTACTCCTTACTTCCTACTCCCTATCACTCATTTTTTTCATGTAAAATTGCCTAGTAACGATAAGGCAAGTATTCTTATATATAGGACTTACGCAAAAGCCAAGTCTACCCCCCTTAATCCCCCCGACATCGGGGGGAGATTTTGCGCCCTCTCCTACGTAGGAGAGGGCTGGGGTGAGGTGTTTGCGTAAGTCGTTGTAATAAATGAAACTTGGAGTCGCACCGCTTGCTTTGCGACACAGCAAGCGGTGTGACTCCGTTGATTACTATGACACTTGAATTAAACCAAGTCGCCCCGCAAGTCAAGGCTTTAGGGCAAAGTCTCACGGGGCAAGCCCATTTACGGAGTGAGGCCAAAATTAAAATGCAAGCCCTGTTGCGCGACTATTCCACCGCCTTCACCGAATTGCATGAGCGCGTGGTTAGGGCGGAAAAGGTGCAACAGCAACAGCGTTTTGATTGGGTCGGCGCGGCCCCGACCAATGAAGCCCTCGCCGAGTCCTATCCCCTACCGCCGCGCCCAGAGCGCGCTACGGTGATTGCCAGTGATGGCTCACAAATTTTGCCTGACCCCCACGCCATTGCGCTTTATTACCTCATCAATGTCGGTAGTATTGTCTATCGGCATGGCTCTAACCTTAAGCCCGAAACCTACAACCCCAAACCTAACCTCTATTACGACCCTGCCGATTTAATGGATGAACAAGGTCGGCTCATCTCGTTGGGTGAGGTGAATGTGAAGCGGGACATGGCCGAAATTGAGGTATTGACTGAATTGGCTCCGCGTTATACTGAGGCTAATGAACCCGTGATTGCCCTCATGGACGGGCAATTTATCTTACGGGTAATTGATTTGCCCTTTCAACAACAGCAGGAATATCAGCAACTTTACTTAAGTCAGTTAGATTTATTACGCGACAGTGGTGCATTGGTGGCGGCCTATATTGACCGCCCCCGCAGCACCTTTGTGGTTGCGCTCATGCTGCTTGCTTCATTAGAGTTAGCCGCGATTAACGAGAATAGTTTACGCAGCAATGAATTTCGCCATCTGACGGATTTGGATTTATTTGACTTTCTCGGCCCAGGAGAACGCAGCGCAATTTTTAGCCTAAAAGCCAAAGGGCTTGACAGATACAGTCACGCGGGGCATGGCGTGCATTTTTTCTTCCTCAATGTTAGCGCACGTCCCAACCGCCTGAATTTAGCTCGCGTGGAAATTCCCGCCTGGATGGTAGCAAACCCACGTTGGGTTGAGGCTCTTCATGCGACCCTCGTCCGCCAGGCGCGCTTGACGGGTGGCTATCCGTATGTGTTGGCGCGGGCGCATGAACTGGCTATCATTTCTAATGAAGAACGCCAAGCGGTGGAGATGATGTTAGCCCTAGAAATGCGCCGTTATGGGCTAGACCCCGCGCCCTCTGCCAAACAATTTAACAAAAATCTGCTCACTGAGCGTGAAGGCTTTGCTGTGAAAATTAGGAATTAGGAATTAGGAATCAAAAACCTAATTCCTAATTCCTAATTCCTAATTCCTAATTCCCATGACTATTCAATTTCCTATCGGCTGGGTTTTACGGGCCAGCACCGTTGGTTTTGCTGTTGGCTGTCGAATATTACAGCCTAATACGCCTCATTTTGGCGACTTGGTGAAAGTGCCAGGCCAGCCTAATGGGATTGATGTTTTCGGTTTAATCTATAATGTCGAAGTGCGGGATGACCCCGCCGTGCGCCAACTAATTTTGGTGGGCGAAATGGAGCCAGAAGCGGTGCTAGACCAGCGCGAAAACCGCCTCGTGCCGATTGAGTTGAGCGTGTTAGCGGTGGGGTATCAACAGGGCAAAACCATGATTCAGGGTTTGCCCCCACAACCGCCGCTGAGTTTGGACACGTTGACCGTTTCCGAGGAGTTGGAGGTGGTGCGCTTTACGGAAAATTTAGATTATTTGCGGCTAGTGTTAAACTCCGCCCAAATTCCCTCGGATGAATTGTTAGTGGCGAATCTGCGCCGCGCCACCTTAGCTCGTTCCCCTGACCAACAATATCCCTTTTTATTACGGGCGGGCCGCGAATTAGCCCGTCTCCTCAACACCGATTTAACCCGCTTAGAGGCGATATTACATCGTCTTAAGACGGTGATTAGTCAGTAGTCATTTGTCATTCGTCCTTTGGCAACTGACCAATGACAAAGGACAACTGACCAATGACAAAGGACAAACGACCAATGACCCATGACCAATTTGAAAAACTGATTGCGAGTGGCCGCCAGCCGTTATGGTTGGTTAATGCTGATTTGACGGGCGTGGTGGCGGTGGGGGCGGAGTTGCCGAAAGCCCAATTCTTACGGGCAAACTTAAGCGGGGCGAATTTGAGTGGCGCAAACTTACAGGGGGCTAACTTCATGGGGGCGAATTTAAGCGGCGCAAACTTGAGTGGGGCCAATTTGAGCCAGGCCATTTTGAGTGGGGCAATTTTGGCGCAGGCGGATTTGAGCCAAGCGACCATGATTGAGGCCGATTTTAGTCGCGCCAATTTAAGCGGCGCAAACTTTAGTGGCGCAGATTTATCACGCGCCAATTTTGGCGAGAGCAATTTGAGCCAGATTAATTTGAGTTACGCTAATCTGACGGAGGCTAATTTGAGCGAGGTCAGTTTGGTGGAGGCGGATTTAAGCGGGGCGAATTTGAGCCAGGCGAAGGTGCGGGAGTCTGACCTCAGCCGCGCCAATATGGACGGGGCGATAACCGATGGGGCGGATTTTGAGTTTTCCATTTTGTCTGATGGTTCGGTGGATAATTAGATTTACTCAAAACCCTCACCCCCTGCCCCTCTCCCACGGGGAGAGGGGAGATAAGACACACCTTCTCCCTTTGGGAGAGGGACGGGGTGAGGGTGGTCGCTAAGGAATTTAATAATTAGACATAAGTGAGGTTGCCATGTTAACGGTGTTAGACCCAACGGGTACAGTCACTGGGTTTCAAAGTAAACTTGATGAATTATTACAAGAACCGACCATCAAAGGGGTGTTAATTTTGGCTTGCGATGCCAATAATTTTACGCCTGATGACGTGGATGAAATTTTGCAGAGTGCCAAAGTGCCATTATTTGGCGGAATTTTCCCTGAGATTATTTTTGGCAGCGAGAAATTTACGCAAGGGACGGCCATGATGGGCTTGACCGTTGCGCCTAACGTGCAAGTGATTGCCGATTTAAGTGATATGTCGATTAATTACGATGAGGCGATTGATGAAAAATTCCCCACCATTGGTACGGAGCAAACCATGTTTGTCTTTGTGGACGGGTTAGCCAAGCGGATTAGTGCGTTGATTGATGGCTTGTTTAATGTGTTTGGCTTACAATTAAATTACGTGGGCGGCGGCGCGGGGTCGCTGAGTTTTCAGCAGAAACCATGTTTGTTCACCAATCAAGGATTGTTACAGGATAGTGCGGTGTTGGTGTTAGCCGATTTAGCGAGTGGCGTGGGCGTGAGCCATGGCTGGCAGACGGTTAGTGGGCCATTTCAAGTGACGGAAGCTGACCGTAATATTATTAAAAGTCTGAATTGGCAGCCTGCGTTTGACGTTTATCGTCAGGTGGTTGAGGC
>JFJP01058848.1_pt1 | contig 28639 bp, 25 predicted proteins | sample 431651 | NCBI WGS metagenome assembly JFJP01 (sample SAMN02602958, study PRJNA72255) | Microbial mat metagenome, whole genome shotgun sequencing project. | biome: fresh water; feature: sink hole; material: water; isolation source: purple microbial (photo- and chemosynthetic) mats found in... | reverse complement strand
GTATAAAGAAATCCTGCGGCATAAGCCCAAAAACACGCTGTCACAACTTATTCCAAAACAGACTGTTGCATCCAGTTATACAGGAGATTTAATAGTTTATAAAAATATTCCTCCGTGCCTCTGAGCCTCTGTGGTGAACGCTTTCTTTCGTGGCGGGCGTGGCGTGAGAAAAAAAAGGCTGCCGAAAACCCGGCAGCCTTTTTTCTTTGCTATTTTTAGTCGGGTTAGCGTCCTACGCCAAAATATGTGTAGCCGAAACCGCGTAGTGTTTTGACATCTAGGAGATTTCTGCCGTCAAAAACTAGCGGCGTGACCATTTTATCTTTCAGAGAACCCCATGGCAGCGCACGGAACTCTTTCCATTCCGTGGCTACAACTATGGCTTCTGCCCCGTTGAAAACATCCTCTGCGGAAGAGCAAATCTCAATGCCTGAAATTTCGTTTTTGGCCTTTTCCATGCCTTGCGGATCGTATGCACGCACCTTTGCACCTTCGGCCACGAGCCGTTTGCAGAGTGCTATGGCCACGCTGGAGCGGCAGTCATCGGTGTCACCCTTGAACGCCAGCCCGAGGACGCCGATATTTTTTTCTTTGAGCACCCAGAGTTTGTCCCGGATTTTTTTCATGAAACGGTCAATCTGCTGCTCGTTGATGTGCTCAACCTCTTTCAGCAGGTTGAATGGCGAGCCGAGTTGCTCTGAAATATTTATAAACGCTTTGATGTCTTTCGGGAAACAGCTACCGCCGTATCCTAGCCCGGCGTTCAGGAACGCACGCCCGATCCGCTTGTCGGCACCCATGCCATCGGCCACCTCATCCACATTGGCGCCAGAGGCTTCGCAGATGGCGGCCACGGCATTGATGTAGGATATTTTGAGGGCAAGGAACGAGTTGGCTGCGTGCTTAATCAATTCTGCGCTGTTTATGTCCGTGATGTAAATCGGGGCATGGAACGGCTCATAGATTTTTTTCATCGTGGCCACGGGGCGTTCGCCTTTGACGCCGATGACGACGCGATCTGGATTCATGAGGTCGGCCACCGCACAACCTTCGCGGAGAAATTCTGGGTTGCTGACAACATCGAAATCGGCTTTCGCCTTGTTGTAGCGGGCGATTGTTTCTGCCACTTTTTCGCCTGTTTTTACGGGCACGGTGCTTTTATCTACAATGATACGGTAGCCTGTGAGGACGCCCGCGATCTCCCTAGCAACGCCTTCGATGTAAGTCAAATCCACGCTTCCATCCGGCTGCGGCGGCGTGGGCACGGCGATGAACACCACCTCAGAATCGTCCACGCCTTCCTTGATGGAGTCCGTGAATTTGAGACGCCCATTGGCTACATTGGACTTGATCAGATCTTCGAGGCCTGGCTCGTAAATCGGTATGTGCCCTTCGCGCAACTGTTTAATTTTTTCTTTGTTGTTATCAATGCAGGTCACATGGTGTCCTACTTCTGCGAAGCAGGTGCCTGTGACCAGTCCGACATAGCCGGAACCTATTATGCTCAGTTTCATGGTATTTTTTTATTGGTTTGTTCAGTTAAAACTATGTGTTTCCGTGCTTATGGCATGGACTTGAATGTGAGCGTCAGCATGAAGGAATATTCCTCTTCGTGCGTCCGTCGGTCATTGCCTGTCAGGGCTGGGCGGTTTTCGCGTATTTCCGTAGTAAAAGCAGCTTTCCACGCCGTAAAGTCGCGGAAGATTGAATATTTCTGCATCTCAAGGCGGGAGTCTTCCGCCTCGAAAACATGCTGCGATTGCACCGACCAGCTTTCGTTCATGCGCCAGAAAAGCGTGCCGTAGAACTGCTCACTGTTGTCGAAAAGCCATGGGGCGTTGTTGAGGAAACGGTTGCCGACCGTGACTTCGAAAGGCCGTGCCACCTGCCATGTCAGGCTGCTATTATACTCGTTGAACCCTTCTTTGTAGAACGACGATGCACCAAAGAAATCAAGGCTCAACCAAGGCACTGGCTTAAACTCGACCTCGTTGTAGTAGTTTGAAACCACATTGCTGTTGTACGCCTGTCGTCCGGCGTCCACATCAATGTAGGATGCCCATTCTAGCAGATTCCAATTCATGTCGTCCCGTTTGGTCTGCCATTTTTGCCGAAACCCTGTCCGCGTGATAAGTTGGTTGTCGATTGAGTCTATCGAGTTTTGCTGCGGGAAGTCGAGCGGCTGCAGGCGGGTGGATGGAAGCCGCCCATCGAACTGTAAAATCCTATCAGGTGAGATGGATGGATTCGGCATGTAGGAGAAATTGACGAAAGGCTCGACCACATGACGAAGGCCGTCCAAGCCTAGTGATTCACTGGTGCCGCCCCATGTCCTCGATAGTTTGAATGACGCCTCCACCCCTGTGTTGAGAATGGAACGGAAAATGTTTTTATCGCTGAGCCCACCATCGGTATTGGAGTCGGCGTAAAAGGTGCCACGCCAGCCAACACGCGGATTTATATTCAGCCAGCCGAGGTACTCTCTGGGGTAAGAAAGCTGGTGGAAAGTGTCCACGCGCATCGTGTCATAATCGTCCACGGGCTGCGGGCTGTCTAGGTCTTGAAACTTCCTGTTGAGGCGGACAAACGAGTTTTGCCCGTTGTATTCGAGTGGGATGGTGGAGAGAATTTTCTGGCGTTTAAGGTCTAAACGCACTTCGGGCTCGCGTTCCACCGATTCGTAAAACTTATTAACCTGCTTCCTAGCCAGCACCGTGACCGCGAAGTTGGGGTCTTGCTTGACGAGTTCCACGAAGTTGTCCGGCTGCGTTTCTTCGTTGTATTCGCGCTCGAGAAAGTCCCGGAGAAAATCTCGGTCTGTCACCTTGTTGAAAACTAGATTTGCGTAAATATCATGCTTGTCCGTGAAGAAGGCGCGTTGCTCAACATTCAGACGGTAACGCCCAGCTCTGCCGCCCTCGCCCTGAAACCAAAACGGGGAGTGCTGTATGTTCGTGTCGCGCACGCCTTGTGGTGAAAGATCATCTGCTGCATAGATGCTTGCTTTGCCTTGGCCGCGGTCGCCTTTGTCCTGCGTAGAAAGGTCTCCAGGCTGGGATTCTTTGCCTTTCCCGTAAATCCATTTCAGGTCTGCACCACCGGCCACGCCGCGCTGAGAGCGGGTGTCAAGGCGGGCTTTCATGTGAACATTTTTCACAACCTCTAAGCCGTAACCCAGAAGCAAGAATGCGCCCCACTGCGACTTGTATCCCGGTGATGCCTGTATGGATGTCGTGATGCCGTCTGGGTGATAGACCACGCGCGGCGCCCACATCACAGGCACGGAGCCAGCGTAAATGGTGACATCATCGGCCACATAGCGATTCATCTCCGGGTCGTAAGTTATCTTTCTTGGTTTGAGTTTGAATCCAGGCGACTCCAAGTTTTCGGGTGACGCGAGTCCGAACTGAGATTCGTAGGAAGGTTTGCCTGGCGTGCCTGTGTTCGTCAGTTTGTTGCTCCCGATTACGAGCGGGTAGCTGGCCATGCGCATATCGTCCGCCTCCATTTTTTCGGTTTTGATGTTGTACAGGATCTTGTCACCAGTGATCATGACGCCCTGCGCCGTGTAAACTCTAACATGACCTTCAGCGGTGGCCCAACCCGTGGTCGTATCATAAACAAGCTTGTCAGCGTAGAGGCTGGTTTCGCCGCAGATCAACTCCACATTTTTTTCAGCCTTTGCTATGCCGTTTTCTACGGTGTTATCGCCTTCGGCACTCAGTTGGACAGGCGGGAGTTTGGCAGACCCTTTGTCCTTACTTTTGTCCCAAGGCGCAGTCCACGCCTCTGCCTGACCCCAAAAAAGGAGGGCGATTGCTGGAAGCAAATATGCGGTAAACCTGTCTTTCAACAAAAGCGAGACTAGCAAAAACCGTGCCTTTGCCAACACAAAATGCCTATTATGCCTAATCTGGGGTGTGATTTAAAGTGGGTGAGGTTGTTCAAATCAGAATCCAGAAATAGCGGGTTCTTCGTCAAACAGTGCGGGGATTTGGCAGGGAGATTTTTTGAGTTTAGCTATTCTTTGTCTTCACATGCTCGTCTTCCAATTGTGCGGGCGGTGACTCTGCCCTGTCAGACAAGAAAAATGCTGCCCGTTGCGAGAATGGCATTAAAAGAGCCACTAGAGCTTCTTTCCATGTGCCGTCCACGAAGTAGGGTTCCCTCAAAAATTCGCCGTTCAAATTGAGGTCTGACCACAGCCATGTGTAGCCCCGTTCGCCAGCGAAGCCGCCAGACTGCGCCACGACTACCGAAACATATTCGTCTTGGTGCTGCTCTATCTGGCAGATGAGCACACCGCCTTCCCGTATGTTCCAGCGCAAATCCCAATATTTTTTTTGATCCTTTTGCCAGTGGAGGCCGTGCTTCTGTATCAGCACGGCGAGGGAGCAGGAAAAAACTTGCCAGTCCGTTTGCGTCCACTCTGGCGGGGCGAGGATTTCCTTCACCCTGCGGAAGCGTGTGCTCCACTCGAACAAAATACGGCGATACTCTACCGAGGACATGGCCAGACTAGAGTTTGTGGGTTCAACGGAATGAGCGCGGGCTGTTTTCCACCTGCGACAGGCGTTCCCTCAAGGCGCGTATTTCTTGGGCACGCATTCTTGATTCGGCATCGCGCAGTTTTTTTTCTGTGGCCATCTTGTTTTGGACGGCATCCATCTTGGCGTTCCAGTCTAGGTTCATCCTGCTGATGAGGATGCGGTGCTGGTCGCCCTGTTTCTCCAAAGCTTCGCGGGTCTGCGCCAGTTCGTCTTGGGTTCCGCGAATCTGTTTCAGCAGGTCTTCGCGCATCTGAGCTGTGGTGATTTTCTGCTGACCCAGTTCGCCGTAGAGCACATAGCCGCCGTAGGCGGCCAGCCCGAAAAATGTGAGAAACACAAGCGAAACAGTCGCCACCACTGTCGTCAAAATATTGTTTACGCTCTTCTGTTCCGAGCGTTGCCGCTGGGCATTCCCCTTGAAAGCATCCATGTTTTCCATTTCGTCGTCTCCTTCTGGTTGATATTTATCTTTTTTTGTCGGCACTGAAACGGGCTGGCGAACTTGATGAGGAGATTGCGTTTGAGGAGCTTTTCCGCCGTGCGCCACCGATGGTATTGGTGTTTGAGTTTTTGCCACAGCAGGGAACCCGGCAGGTTTGGTGGCCACGCTTTGCGCTGGTGCCGCCTGACCCGTCGCTTTGTTTTGAATGCCTGCAACACTAGTCCTGATCGGCGTAGTAACTTTAGATGCTTGGTGGGTGGCCGATGTTGGAAATGCAGAGCCTACAGGGTTTTTTGTGGGCTGGACTGTGTGCGAGATGCCAGGAGGAGTATATGTCGGTTTTGCTGTAGGTGTTGTCTGTGCGGCCTGCGGTTGCGGCTGCGGTTCGGGGTTGGGTTGTTTGATAACATTTCCCGCAGGGACATTTCTAGTTGTAGGTAAAGCGGAAATAGAGCCTACGCCCCTTGACCCTACAACCGTTTGCGGCGCGGAAGATGGCGGCGGCGGTGGAGCTGGAACATGCGTTGGTTTGCTCTGGGGTTGCACTGGACGCATGACTGGCGCGGGTGCTGGCGCAGGTTCTTCCACTTTGGGCACAGGCCGTTCTATAGCAGTTTCTGGAGCTTTATACGGAGGCGTTTCCACTAGCGGAACTTCGATTTTTTGTGCGGTATTTGAAACCGATGGCGTTTCTGGCCGCTCAACTTTTTTTATTGGCTGGAGGGGCACTGGCTCTTGTGCGGCTGGCGTGGTCGGTTGTTCCTGCACTTTATTTTCAATGATGGGTGCCGCCACTTTCTCAACAGCAGGAGCCGCAAGAGACGGTGTGACAGTTGTTGGAGCCAGGTTATTTTTTTCGCCGTCGGACGGCATTTCTCTCATAAAATCAAACTCCACCCCCCCCTTTTTTGTTGGGGAGGAGCCTTTGCCTGAATTTTTCTGGCGCTGGGACGAACTCACAAGAAAACCAGAAATAGAAGATTGCTGGAAAAATTCAACTCATGGATTTCAAAAAAAATTTTGAACAGGCGCTGGAATGGGCGGCATCCTGACCCACCATGAGACCCAACCAGTTGTCATTGGTAGCGTAGAAGAAGGATGATGCACTGGCCAAGCAATGAATCAGATATCTCCAATCCTTTTTTTTAAATATAAACTGAATGACCAACACAATACCACGAAACGCTGTGTTGTAAGTCAAGTGGGTAAAAGAGAATTATCTCGAAAAACAGAAATTTGGCGACAAACTTATGCAATGCAGTATTCCCAGTCAAAGCCCTACCGCATAGGTCTGATTCTCATGATCGTCTTTGGCTCTCTCGCATACCTGATGACGCTAGAGCCAATACGGCAAGACACGCGCTACCATGACTTCGCCGACCAGCGTCTTTTCCTTGGCACGCCCAATATGATGGATGTGATCTCTAATCTCCCTTTTCTTGTTGTCGGTTTGTGGGGCGTTGCGTTTTGTATCAATAAAAGATGCGAAGGGGCCGCATGGATTTTATTTTTCTTGGGCGTAGCTCTCGTGGGGTTGGGTTCCGCCTACTACCACTGGCATCCAAATAACAGCACACTGGTATGGGACAGGCTGCCTATGACTCTCGGGTTCATGGCAATGTTCGCCGCGATACTGGGCGAGTCAATACACGAGAGGCTCGGGCGCATACTGCTGGTTCCAGCCCTGCTTGTCGGTGTCGCCAGCGTAGTCTATTGGTCTGTTTCAGACGACTTGCGGTTCTATGCGTGGGTTCAGTTTATGCCGCTTGTTACCATCCCTTTTGTGATGGCTCTTTTCCCGTGTTGCTACTCCCACAGGTGGCTCCTGCTCCCCGCACTCGGCTGTTACATGGCCGCAAAAGTTTTCGAGACATACGACTACGAGATATTTATCTGGACACACAGTACCGTTGCCGGACACGCGATAAAACACATTTTTGCGGCTGCCGGTTGCCTCATAGTCTTGGGAATGCTCAGCAGGAGAATAAAAATAGCCAGATCGGGATCATCGGGTAATTAGCCGTAAACCACAGGTTTCTCATGGGCACATGCTATGGCACCACCGCTTTTGGCGGATTGCCTGATGGCTGGGGGACGGCAGGGGCGGTGGCTGGACTGTTGGCTGCTGCTTGAAGCGCAGATTTAGGTGCCTGCAAGTATTGTGCAAGAAGCTTTTCGTTCTGTGTAGTGATAATGTAACGGCCTATGTTGGCTGGCGATGCCTTTTTCCCTATGCGCGTCCCCGCCACGGTGAAAAGACCTTCATACCCCAATTCTATGGCCTTTTGTTGGACGCGGACATTCCACGCGCCGTAGCTGTACGCCAGAGCGTTGACACTGGTGCCTAGATTTTTTTCCAGGATTTCCTTGGAGCCAGCCAGTTCTTGGCTCAGCCACGCATCGTAGGCATCATCGGTCTTGCTACCCTTTTTAGTCAGGAAAGGGTGCGAGTGCGTGTGGCTCTGGACATCGCAACCAGCCTGCTGCATTTCGTGGAGTTGTGTCCATGTGACCGCTCCCGCTCCCGAATTGACAAACTGAGTGTAGCAGAAAAATGTCCATGGGTAGCCGAACTCTTTCAGTATCGGGAACGCCTTGAGATAGACGGAGCGGTAGCCGTCGTCCACGGTGATAACAACGCACTTGGGCGGCAGCTCGATTTCGCCTTTCAAAAAACGGAGCAAGTTCTGCATCGGGATGACAGCCCAGCCCATGTCTCGTATTTTCTGCATTTGCTCCCTGAACACGCTGGAGCGGATTGAGTACTGGTTGGGCGACGGGTTGTCGAACTGGTGGTAGCCGAGAACGACTATCACCGACTCAGCCTGTTGCGTAACTGCCTCCGTATCGCTGGGAGGCGGAGGCGTTTCAGGCATGGCAGATATCATAGTGCCAGGCTCTAGGTTTTGCGGGACAGGCTCAGATGCTGAGACCTGCGCAGGGGCGGCTGGCGCAACTATGGCTGGAGCCTGCGGTTGCGACACAACTTCAACCATCTTTGTTGCTGTAGTAACAGGGGCGGACACTTCCGTTGGCTGCGCAACATTGGCATGGGCAGTTGGCTGCGCAGTCTGCGGCTGTTTGGTGGGAACGGAAGAGCTTTTTTTTCCACAGCCGCCACAAAGCAGGGCGATGCAGATGGAAATAATAAAAACCTCTCCCCGAAACTGCGTGCTGAAAAACCGACAAAAGAATCTGTTCATATTAATCCCTTACCGCTCAAATCCAGCACATTATGCACAACATATTTTCGTGTTTTTCGTAGTTCATTCTTCAGCTCTTACTTTTTAAAAGATTTTTAACTGCGAAAGGCACAAAATACACGAAATTTTGAGAGCTTTAAAACCAAAAGCTTCTGTGCATTTTTTTTGTGTGCTTCGTGTTTTTCGTAGTTTAAATCCTATGTATTTTTCTTTTTCTCTTCCCTTGTCCCTTGTTGCTTCCTCCGTGGCACTGGCTCCGCTGGCTTAGTTAGATTAAAGAGGGGGAAACGCATCCTCTACCGCTTCTAGGATCGAGTGAAAAAAGAAATTGTGCAACTCTTGTATCCTAGCCGTCGTCTGACTCGGGACAATGAGCGGGATGTCGGAAAGCGGGGCGCACGCGCCGCCGTCTTTGCCGCTCATTAAAATAGTCGTCACCCCCATTTTTTTCGCCTGCGCGAACGCCTCAACGATGTTTTTGGAGTTGCCGCTGGTGGTGAACCCGAAAAGCATGTCCCCTTTTTTTGCGAATGCTTCAAGCGGACGGCTAAAAATATAGTCGAAACCGAAATCGTTGCCGATACATGTGAGCAGCGGCGTGTCTGCGCTGAGGCAGATGGAGGGGAGCGGGCGACGGTTGAACTTGTAGCGGCCTACGAACTCCTCAGTCATGTGCAGGGCATCTGCCCCGCTGCCACCGTTGCCGCATGTAAATATTGTCCCGCCGTTTTTCAGACAAGCCACAGTTTTGCCGCAGACCTCGCCCAGCATCGGCAAAAGTGTCTCAGTATCAGCCCATACGCGCCGACCTTCCTCCCATTGTTCCAATAAAGTTGCCTTCATGCCGCCAACTTGTAGGATAAAGGCTGCGTTATGTCATGAGAATTTTAAGCAGATACATTTTTAAAAGAGTATTCGTCTCCACGGCGATGTGCCTTTTTTCGTTTGTCTTCCTGTGGGTGATATACGACATGTTCGATAACCTTTCGGACTTCGTTGAGTCCAAAGCACCCATCTATCTAGTCAGCCAGTTTTATATTGAGCAAATCCCGCGCGCGGTCTCGCTCGGACTCCCCGTCGCGCTTCTGCTCGGCACACTCTACACGCTGTTGAACCTCTCCAAAACAAACGAGTTCGTGGCCATGCAGGCGTGCGGGATCAGTCTCATGGAAATATCTGCACCTGTGCTTGCGATAGGTCTTTTTTCCATGGGCGTGCTTGCGTGGCTCAACTGGGAGTGGAATCCGAAGTCCATCCGCAATCGCGAAGCTATCATCAACCAGATACAGGCCATGAAAGCCGCAACCGAAACGCGCCGGTCCGACGACGATGAAAGACGCCGCCAGCAGCTCGACTCCCTAGTTTATCGCAGCCGCGACAGCAAGCGCATCTGGTTTATCGGGCTGGCAGACATTGAAATAGCCAAGCTGTGGAATGTCGAAGTTTTACAGATGGACGAAACTGGACGCGATGTCTGGAAGTACTACGCAGGCTCCATGACTTGGGACGGGCGGCATTGGCGCATGACCAACGCAATGCGCGTCTTCTTTGACATCCAAGGCAACGCAGTGGCCAAGGAGTACTACGAAATACACAGGGAGCCAGCACTGCGCGAAACATTCCTGCAAGTCACTGGCAACATCTGGCATCCAGAAGTTATGAGCATCCCCGAGCTGGCGCGGCACGCCAAAGAAAATGCCGACTTCAATTTCAAGCGTCTAGCCCCGTTCCAAACCTACTATTACTATCGCCTCTCCAACGGCCTGAGCTGCATGGTAGCCGTCCTAATTTCACTCCCCTTCGCCCTGACACATGCGCGGAGGAGTCTTTTTGCAGGGTTTAGCAAAATCATCCTGCTATACTTCGCATTTTTGACGCTGCTAAACCTCTTCCCCGCACTCGGCGCAGGTGCTCGCCTACATCCTGCGGTCGCCGGGGCAGGCCCAGTGGTTTTGTTTACGCTGATAGGTGCTGTAAGCCTCGCATGGAAAGCTTCTGGCAGAGGTGTTCCCACATCTAAAGACTGGGAAAAATTCTGGAAAAAAATCGGCAGCGCACAGCATCCGCCCCGCCAAGTTAAAAGAGTCTCAAAACAGGCTGTTTCGGAATGACACAGGCGCAAAACCCACTATACTTCTACGCGTGAACACTACCCTTTTACAAATAGATCTGCTAGGCATACCAAAACTGCGTAGCGGCAAAGTCAGAGAGATGTTTGATCTCGGCGACTCGCTGCTCATGGTAGCCACGGATCGCATTTCAGCCTTCGATGTTGTCATGCCAAACGGCATCCCGCGCAAAGGCGAAACCCTGACAAAGCTTTCGCACTTCTGGTTCAACCTATCCAAATCACAGATACCGAACCACCTCATCAGCACCTCTCTGCCTGCTAAAGTGAACGACATCCGTTTAAAAAACAGGTGCATGGTGGTGAAAAAAGCCAAGCCCCTGCCAATCGAGTGCGTAGCTCGCGGCTACTTAGCCGGATCGGGCTGGAAAGAATACCGCGAACACGGCACGCTTGCAGGACGGCTACTGCCCAAAGGTCTCTCCGAAAGCTCGCCTCTGCCAGAACCAGCTTTCACTCCTGCCACTAAAGCGGAGACAGGCCACGACATCAACATTACCGAAGAAGAAGCCGCCAAGCTGGTGGGCGAAGGCATCTTCAAAGCCGCCAAAGAATACACGCTTTCGCTCTACAGTTTCGCCGCAGAATATGCACGCAAACGCGGCGTCATCATCGCGGACACAAAATTCGAGTTCGGGCTGTACGAAGGCGATCTGATTTTGATAGACGAAGTGCTCACGCCCGACTCCTCGCGGTTCTGGCCCGCTGCCACCTACGAGCCAGGCAGGCCGCAGCCCAGTTTCGATAAACAGTTTTTGCGCGATTACCTAGAAACGCTCGACTGGAACAAACAGCCGCCCGGCCCAGAACTACCCACAGAAGTCGTAGCCAAAACAACCGAAAAATATCTCGAAGCATTCCGCCTGTTGACGGGCGCAGACATGGCCTGACAAACGGAACGGCTACCCCAATAGCAAAAATGAGCCAGCAGGCAGATAAGATTTTGCCGCCACCTGAAACGGACGAATTCCTGTGTTGGATGTCGGTCGAAAAAGGGCTCTCTGCAAACTACCAAAAAATCACGGGGCGTGCGCTTGATCTATTTTTTACAAGCACAGGCGGCATCTCGCCAGACAAGGTCACTTCAGCGCATATCATAGACTTTTTGAAAGCGCAAAGAAAACGGGGTCGCCGTCCCGCTGGTCTGAAAATTTTGGCTGTGGCACTGAGACGCTTTTTCAAGTGGTGGGCAGCACAAGAGAATTTGCGGGAAGACCCCGCCGCATTCCTAGACCTGCCTAAACTCGACCGGCCTCTGCCGGAGACGCTGACGCAGCCCGAAGTAGCGAGGCTGCTGGAGCCGTCGCACTTTGGCACAGACGCGCTTGGCGTCAGAAACAAGGCGATCTGCGAACTCCTATACGCGTGCGGCATCCGCGTTTCGGAACTGACTTCGCTACGGCTCGAAAATGTAGTGCTGGAACCAGCGGAACACGCCTTCGTCCGCGTCTTCGGGAAAGGGAGCAAAGAGCGTGTCGTTCCTCTTGGCGGCGTGGCGGCTGTGGCACTCGCCCGCTATTTCGAAATGCGCGTGCTTCTTGTGCGCCCGCGCAGTGGCAGCGAAGTTTTTATCTCGCATACCGGGGGCAAACTCACAGGCGTGCGCATCTGGCAAATATTGCGGCGGCAGGCACAGGCAGCGGGGCTGGACAAACCAGTTTACCCGCACGCCATGCGCCACTCCTTCGCCACGCATCTACTCCAAAACGGAACCGATCTGCGAGCAATACAAGAAATGCTCGGGCACGCCGATATTGCCACGACGCAAATCTACACTCACACCGATGACCAAAGGATCAAAAAGACGCACTGGGACTTCCATCCGCGCTCAGGAAAAAACACGGCATGAATCTGCAATTCTTGACACGGGCACAGCTCTTTTTCACTATTAGAACCATGAAAAAATGTTTTTTTACAAAGTTCGCCACGGCTGTTTTGTGTGTGTCTGCCTCACTATTTAGCGACCGTGCATTGCAGGCCGAAGAAAAAAAGCTCCCGCGCCCTCCCTCCTTCACACTCACCTCGTCCAATTCAGAAACATCAATGGGACTACAGGCTTTCCAAGAGATGAAACAAAAAATGAAGGTCTCGCGTGACCCAGAAAAAAGAGCACTTGTCTCCAGAATAATAAACAGGATGGTGCCTTACGCCAACATCCGCGTGCCTAGCTGGGAGTTTGAGATTTTTGAAGACGCCACGCCCAACGCATTCGCTTTGCCGGGCGGAAGAATCGGCGTCCATACAGGGATGTTTCCTGTGGCGCAAAACGAAACTGGGCTGGCAGTGGTGCTTGGCCACGAAATATCTCATGTGGAACTCCGCCATGGCGCACGCCGTATGGATCAGCAGATCGGCTTTTCTGTCTTGGGCGGCGTTTTGGACGGGGCGGTCAAAGACAGCAAATATCGGCAGCTTTACACGACGGCCTACGCGGTAGGCGGCAATGGTGCTGTGCTGCTCCCTTACAGCAGGTCGCACGAGAGGGAGGCTGATAGGCTGGGTTTGTGGTACATGGCTATGGCTGGATATAATCCGTCAGAGGCTCCAGAGTTTTGGCGGAGGATGGGTTCCGCCTCGCAGGGTGGCAAACCGCCAGAGTGGCTTTCCACGCACCCGTCCGATGAAAACCGGATCAAAGAAATACAAGGGTTTTTGCCAAGCGTCATTCCGATTTACGAGGGAAGAAAAGGAAGTTACTAAGTGCAGCCAACAAAAAGCGTGGAGTGTGACGGCGCAAATGGGCTGCGCATGTTTTATTCTCCCTCTTGCGCATTTGTTTTTGCTACCGCCATTTTGCTGGCCGCCTGTTTCTCTTCGTGCGCACGCAAGGAGTCGGTGAAGCGCAAACATTTGCCTCCACCAGTTGAGGCTGATATTTCTGGGCTGCCTCCAGGTCAGCACGGCGGCGTTTTCATACAGACCAGCCCGGGCGAGCCAAACACATTTAACCCGCTAGTTTCTGAGGACGCCACATCTGGCAGTGCGATCGGGCTCATGCTAGAAGGTCTGACTCGCTACGACCCAGTGCGCGAAAAAGTAGTGCCTGGTCTTGCAAAGTCGTGGGAGATAGCACCCGATATGCGCACGCACACATTCCGCCTGCGCGAAGGCGTTTGCTGGAGCGACGGGCATCCGTTGACTGCGGACGATGTGGTTTTCTCATTCGCCGCCATTTACGACCAGCGTTTCCCAAACCGTGGTGCGAGCGACCAAACCGTGGACGGGCATCCGCATAAAATAGAAAAAGTTGATGCGCTCACAATCCGCATAACAGCCGCTGACACCTACGCCCCTTTCCTGCAAACTATCGGCTGGGCACCCATACTGCCGAAACACGCCCTCCAAAAAAACTTTGATGACGGCACTCTCATGAAGGCGTGGAACATCGGGGAAGCTATTAGAAACCCAGACTCAATCGTGGCGTCTGGCCCGTTCCTGCTCCACTCGTTCCGACCAGGAGAAAGGATCGTTTTCAAACCTAACCCGCACTACTGGCGTGCCGATAGCGCAGGGAAACGCTTGCCGTATGTTGATTTTGTGATCATGCGCTTCGTAAAAGATTTCTCAGCCAGCACAGTCGCGTTTGCATCCGGGCAGTGCGATGCGGAGAGCATCACTCCAGATAATGTGGCTTGGGTAAAAAAGTCAGCCGCTCTGCATGATTTCACAATCCACGAACGGGGGCCGTCGCCTAACAGCAGCTTTATTTGGTTCAACCAAAACCCTGGCAAGAACAAGGACGGCAAGCCGTTCGTCCCTGCGCACAAGCTGAAATGGTTCCAAAACAAAAAATTCAGGCAGGCCGTCTCGTATGGCATAGACAGGCGCGGGATCATAGACGGCGTCCTTTTCGGGCGTGGCACGCCGCTATGGGGGCCAGAAACACCAGCTAACGCGAAATGGTTTAATCCCAGCATCAGGCAATACAATTACAGCCCGAAGGAGGCGATGAAACTGTTGAACGAAGCTGGGTTCAAGCTTGATAGCAACGCCCGCCTTGTGGATGCCGAAAACAATCCCGTCTCTTTCGCGCTTAACACCAACCAAGAAAATCCTATCCGCCAAAACATGGCCACAGTATTCCGCGAAAACATGAAAACACTCGGCATCGAGGTCCAGTTGCAGTTTTTGGATTTCGGCACTTTTGTTTCAAAAATACAGGACTCTTTCGATTACGAGGCTGGCCTGCTCGGTTTCACTGGTGGCGGGGATCCGGCGGGTGGCAAAGCAATTTATCTGAGCAGCGGACGCCTGCACCAGTGGAACCCGTGCCAGCCCAAACCAGCCACGGAATGGGAAGCTCGGATAGACGCGCTGATGAACAAGCAGGTGAAAACGCTGGACGAAAACGAACGCAAGCGGCTGTGGGGCGAGGTGCAAGAGATCATGGCCGAAGAGCAGCCGTTCATCTACCTGATCACGCCCAACGCCTACGCAGGGCTGAAAAACAAATGGAAAAATATTGAAGTTCCACGGATCGGCTCAATCATCTGGAACTTGGACGAAATGTTTTTAGCCCCGTGAAAAATTATATTTTAAAAAGAATACTAGCACTAGTGCCCATGCTTCTTGGCATAAGCCTGCTGGTCTTTTTTCTTATGAATCTTGCACCTGGCGATTTTCTTACGCCCATCAAGGCTCAGAGGGATATTTCGCCTGAGTACATAGCTAGTCTGGAAAAAGAGTTCGGGCTCAACGAACCTTGGTATTGGCAGTACGCTCTTTGGCTGAAGCATGTGGCCGCCTGCGATTTCGGCTACTCGTGGAGCTACAAAATACCGGTGACAGAATTATTAGCGCAGCGGGCTCCTGCCACCCTGCTGCTCTCGCTCTGCTCGCTCGTTTTTTCATGGTTGATAGCCATACCGCTCGGAGTCGTGGCAGCCATCTACAAAGGCTCCATTTTCGATAGGGCCACATCATGGCTGGCGTATTTTTCACTCTCGTTGCCAGAATTTTTTCTGGCACTCCTAGCTGTATATTTTGCTGCCCAGACAGGGTGGTTTCCTACGGGTGGACTGACTTCATTTGATTTCGAGTTTCTTTCTCTCGCGGGCCAGTTAAAAGACATGGCGTGGCATCTTGTTTTGCCAACAGTCGTGATGGGAGTAGGCAATGTGGCCGCGCTGATGCGCGTGATGCGAGCCAATTTCCTAGACTCCATACGAGCCGAATTTGTGACCGCCGCACGCTCCAAGGGTCTTTCCGAAAACCAGATAATGTTTCGCCATGTTTTGCGCAACGCCATCAACCCGCTCATCACCACGCTTGGGTTTTCGTTTTCATCACTCTTGAGCGGGGCGCTCCTAGTCGAAAATGTGATGAATTACCCAGGGCTTGGCCAGCTCACATACCAAGCTTTTTTGAGGGAGGATGCGTTTGTGGTGCTTGGTGCAGTAGTGCTGGGCAGCCTCATGCTCGTGGCTGGCAACCTGTTGGCAGACCTACTTTTGGCTTGGAGTGACCCGAGGATACGCCATGAAAAATAACCTTTTTCGACAGCTCGTTGCCACACCTGCTGGGGCGGGAGCTTTTTTACTTTTAGCCGCACTTTATTTCGCTGCGGCACTCGCCCCGTTCCTCGCTCCTTACAGTGTTTCGGAGCAGGATTTAACCCGCACCTATCACCCGCCTTGCCGCCTACTCTGGAAAGATGGCCGCGTGCATGTCCAACTTTACTGGAACAAAGACCGCACTGCCTCCGCCTACGAGCCAGTTGCGGGACAGACTGCGCCAGTAGCGTTTTTTGTCCCCACCCAAAAAAATGAAAAAATACTTGGATTCATCCCGTGTGCATGGCGGTTTTTCTCTGTGGAACACCCTGCACGCATCTACCTGCTGGGCAGCGACAGCACTGGGCGCGATGTTTTTTCTCGGCTGCTCTATGGGGCACAAATTTCTTTGAGCATCGGGCTGATCGGTATCTGTATCACATTTTTCCTCGGCATCTGCGTCGGCGGGTTGGCAGGATATTTTGGCGGCATTTTCGACCATGCTGCGATGCGCCTCACGGAATGGCTGATGGCTATCCCTGGCCTCTACCTGCTGCTTTCGCTGCGCTCCGCGCTCTCTTCAAAATTCAGCGATTCCGGCCAGATTTACATTATGATCGTCCTTATATTGAGCCTACTGGGGTGGGCGGGCACGGCTCGCGTCATCCGTGGCCTGACGCTCTCGCTGCGCAACCGGACTTTCGTTCAAGCTTCAGAAGCACTCGGACAAACCCCGTGGCGCATCCTATGGCTGCACCTGTTGCCGAACCTGTTCAGCTACCTAGTCGTCTCCGCCACACTCAGCATACCTGGCTACATTTTAGGCGAAGCTGCTCTCAGTTTCCTAGGCATCGGAATACAAGAGCCATCGTCTTCTTGGGGCCTGATGCTTTCGCAGGCGCAAGAGATGAAAGTTTTCATGCTCAATTTTTGGTGGCTTCTTACGCCTGGGGCGGCTATTGTTACGACCGTGATTCTGTTCAACATCCTCGGTGATAGATTACGGGATATTGTAGATCCTAAATTTCGCATGACGCCATGACGCCCTCCCCTCAGCCACTTTTGAAAATAGAAAACCTGCGCATCTCGTTTCGTGGGCAACCGCCAGAGTCTCCGGCTGTGGCGGGCATATCGCTGGAAATATACGAGGGCGAAACGCACGCGCTCGTCGGGGAAAGCGGCAGTGGCAAAAGCGTGACGGCTCTCTCGTTGATGCGCCTGTTGCCAGAGCCGCCAGCCGTGTATGAGTCGGGACGCATTTTGTTTGATGGGAAAGATATTCTCTCGCTCGACAAAAAGTCGCTCCGTGCCATGCGCGGCAAAGGCATAGCATATATTTTTCAAGAGCCATCAGCGGCATTGAATCCGGTCTTCCAGATCGGTTTTCAAATAGAAGAGGCACTCCGCCTGCACCGCCATGAAATAAAAGATTTCGCAGCGGAAACGGCACGCCTGCTCGCGCTCGTGGGCATACCCGACCCGGCGGCTCGCATGAAAAGTTATCCGCACCAACTCAGTGGCGGTATGCAGCAGCGTGCGATGATAGCCATGGCACTGGCCTGCCAACCCCGCTTGCTAGTCGCAGATGAACCCACGACCGCCCTTGATGTGACCATTCAAAAGCAGATCATGGATCTGATGGCTGACCTGAAAAAACGCTTGGATATGACGGTGTTGCTCATCACGCACAACTTCGGGATCGTCTCGGGTTTTGCAGACCGTGTTTCGGTCATGTTTCGGGGGCGGATAGTTGAGTCTGGGGAAACTAGGCAAATACTCGAATCCCCCCAGCACCCCTACACCCGTTCGCTCATCGCTTGCGTGCCGCGCCTCGGGGCTAGGCGCAAAAGGCTTCATGCCATGGACTACTCGTGGCTTGAGCAATCTGGCGATGCACAAAAAAATGACTTGCGAAAAGGAGCCAATTAGCGACCTTCATCAATTATGTCTTTACGCATCCAGATCACCCTGTTTGCCGTGGTGGCGATTTTCTGCCTCTTCGCGGCGCTTTATGTGAGAAGCTATGTTGACCCGCGTCCGCACGGAGTAATTTTATTTGTGGCCGATGGGCTGAACCTCGAAATGCTCGCTGCCGCAAGGAATACAAAGTTCCCCAGCGGGGGCAAGCTCCGCATGGAGACGCTCGGCAACACTGCTTTTCTTCGTGTCTCCACGCAAAACTACGCCATGCCAGACGCGGCGGCAGCCGTCTCGGCCATTTCGACTGGGCGCAGACTGCCCAACGGACGGGTGGGGATGGACGAAAAAGAAATCCGTTTGGACAACTTGGTCTATATTGCCGAAAAGCGTGGGCGTTCCGTAGGATTGGTTTCTAACGGCGACCTCACGCACCCGACGGCTGCCTCTTTTTATGCCGCGACATCCGATCTTAGCAACCGCAGTGACATCGCGACCCAGCTCGTTGATAACTCTGGCATAGACATCATTATGGGCGGCGGCTCGGAGGCGTTCTTGAGGGATACACCAGTAAGCGGCGGAATCCGCGAGGACGGGCGGAACTTGATGAAAGAAGCCAAGTCCAAAGGATATTGGCTGGCCGCATCGGCCTCCGAGATGGACGAAATTGATGTGTGGAGACTCCCGAAAGTACTCGCCCTTTTCAACGAAAAAGACCTTTTCTACAGAGCCGACTTGCAAAAGTGGTTCCCCGGAAAATCTCGCCCAGCAAACCAGCCGCGCCTAGCGGACATGGTTCGCCGCGCCATCCAGTTTCTAGAATACCATGTCAGCGGTTATTTCTTGGTCGTGAACGCCAACCTGATAGGGCGAGCCGCCGAGCAAAACGAAGGCCGCCGCGCCGTCCAAGAAGTGCTTGAGCTTGATGATGCACTTAAAACTGCGACTGCATACTCAGGCAAAAAAACGCTTATCGTGCTGGCATCCACGGGCGGTATTGGTGGCATGACGCTCACTGGCTCGCCGACATCTGCCACCAAAAAAACCTCTGCAACGCCCGCGCAAGACGCTCTTCCAGTCGCTTGGAGTTCGGGGCCTGGCGGCATCCCGCGCGATGAAAAATCGCGTTCATGGCAGCAAAGAAAAATCAAAATGGGGCTAGAACAAAACAACCCGTCTGATCCCGATCACAGGCAGGAGGCACTGGAGTTCAGCCCGTCTGGATACAGGGCTGGCGGCGATGTATTTGTCACTGGTTCAGGAACGGGATCATCGGCCATAAAAGGTTTTCTGGATGGTTCAGCGATTTTTGAAATCATCAAAAATCAGCTCTGACCGCCCAGCGCAGTTTTGCGGAAGTGGCTCTTGGGTTTGACCTGCACTCTTCTGGCGATGGACGCATGACTTCTTCAGCTATGCCACTGTATTGCCCCGATTGCAGACCGGCCTGAAACGATTTTTTCACGCGACGGTCCTCGCCCGAATGGAAAGTCAGGATGGCTACACGCCCGCCTGCGCGGAGCGATCCAGGCAAGCTACGCAAAAAGTTGTCGAGTGCGGAAAACTCGTCGTTCACAGCTATCCTGATCGCTTGGAAAATGCGCCTTACGGCAGGCTCGGCATCTTCGGATGAAGAAAGCGATAAAATATTGCGAATGGCCGCCGCAAACTGTGTTGTGCCAGAGAAGCGTCGCCCTGCCAAACCTTGTCCCAAGATGGCCGCGTGGGGTTCATCGGCATTTTCCATAAAAAGAACAGCGAGATCGTCTGGCTTTGTTGATTCTATGAAACGGGATGCAGACTGCCCCCGCGAAGGATTCATGCGCATGTCTAGCGGCCCATCCACTTTGAATGAAAAACCACGGGAAGGCGTGTCTATCTGCATGGACGAAACGCCTAGGTCGGCCAAGACTGCGTCTGCCCCCTCCCACCTCTCTTCGGCTATCACTTTGTGTATCCCCGCAAAATTGCTCAGGCGCACGCGGAATGTTTCCTGCCCCCATCCCATTGAGCGGAGGCGGGCTTCTGTTTTTGTTTGTTCAATGCCATCCACATCAAGCCCGATGAGAACGCCGCCAGGACAGATGTGCGGCAGCATCTCGGCAGAGTGTCCGCCGTAGCCCAGCGTGGCATCCACCACCAACATGCCGGGCGCGAGTTTGAGTGTGTCCAAAATTTCACGCACCATGATCGGGCGATGAGTCCCAACAGGGGTTTTGCCCGATGCTACCACTTTGGCTAAAGTCTCTGGGTAATTTCCCGCCGCGTGTTCCTTATATTTATCTTCAAAGCGTCGCGGGTTTTTGCCGGGGTAGCGCAGGCGGCGTTTGTATATTGGGGCGGATTCTTCTTCAGCACTCATAGTTCGGTATATTTTTTATTGGAGCCGCGTGCTTTTTCTACTGGGTAACGGAGCTTGTTTTTCTCCAGCTTATCGCGCATTGCTTGGGCGAGGTCTATCTGGCAATAGTCGGCCATTTCAAAAAGGAGCATGGCTATGTCCGCCATTTCAGAGGCCACATCGCCGCGCCGCTCTGCCACGCGGCGCACGGATTGCTCGCTGGTCTGCCAGACAAAATGCTGGAGCAATTCCCCGGCTTCAGCCGAGATTGCCACGGCAAGCTCTTTCGGGTCGTGAAACTGTTTCCAGTCCCGCTCGTCGCAGAAAATGCGTATTTCATCGGTGAGCTTTCGGATTTCATCAGGCATGGCTCATATTGAAACGAAAACTGTTCAAACGCAATGTCGGAGAAAAATACCTCCTTTGAAAATAGGGGCAAGGGGCAAGAGAAAAGTGGTAAGAGAAAAGGAGCGGGAGCAGAAAGTAGAAGCGGCGTCTCGCCCGCGAGGACGGGCACAGAAGATCAAATATCCACCCCACCCCATTTTCATCCCTCGTGGTGTTCGTCAGAACATGGTGACTATGAATGCACTGTGTGCATTCGACACAACCAATCTTTTGTGATGAAGCCTATTTCCCAACTCTGGTTTGCTCAACCTCACCCACTTTTAATCACACCCTGCGGCTGCGTATTTCCAGAATGGTGATGCTAATGATTCGGGCGCAGATCAGATCATGTTTTTAGGCTTGGCGGCAGGCAAAGATTTTTTTGCGTTACTGTGAAGTCGGAGGGGTGCGGCTGCTGCCGATGGCGTGCGGTTGGACGGATGTTTTTGCGATGTGTTGCCGCCTACCATGACATTCAAATCTTCCACGGTTTCCAGCAAGGCTTCGGCCTGCGCGTTTAGCTCTTCGGAGGCACTGGCGGTTTCTTCGGCAAAAGCGGCGTTGGACTGCGTTACTTTGTCCATTTCCACGAGAGCGGTGTTGACCTGCATGATCCCTGATGTTTGTTCCTTGGACGCCAAGACAACTTCCTCCATGAGCTTGTCCACATCCCGTATTTGGGAGACTATGGTGCCTAGTCCATCTTGGACTTGGGCGGATTTTTCAACGACCGTTTTCAGTGCTGAATCTACTTGTGCGGACTGTGCGGAAACTTCCTTGAGGTCTTGCGTCATCGCCTGAGCTATGGCCGCCCCATTTTTTGAGCGCTCTGTTGCCTGCTGAACTTTTTGTTCCGTCTGAGTCGCTGCGGTGGCGCAGCGCTGGGCGAGGCTGCGAACCTCATCTGCCACGACTGCGAAACCGGCTCCGGCTTCACCAGCCCTGGCGGCTTCGACCGCCGCATTTAATGCCAGAATGTTTGTCTGGAACGCAATTTCGTTGATTGTGCGAACGATGGCCGACACATCTGTGCTGGAGTTTTGTATGGCTGACATGGCTTCGCCGAGCTGCTGTGTGGAGGCGTTGACAGTGTTTATTTTTCCTAACATCAAATTGGTAGCGGTGCGGATGGATTTGACTGCTTCAAACATCTCTCCAGTAAGCGCGGCACCCAGATCTGCGGATGCAACGCATTTTGTGGCCAGCGAACGGGTGCTGACGCTGTTTTCCGTGTTTCTTGCTACCATGCTTGAAATTTCTTCCATTGAAGCCGTCGTCTCTTCTAGGGATGCAGCCTGCTCGCTGGCACCTTCAGCGAGCGACTGGCTTGATGTCGCGACCTCGTTAGCCGCATCGGAAGTTTGCGCTGAAGTCGTGGAAAGTATTTCGACGAAAGATTCGAGTTTGTGGCTGATTTTGCTGCCGATGGCGATGCCCAAGCCGAGCGCTAAAACAACGGCTGCAGCAGCAACCATAAAAACGATGCTTCTGGTCTTGTCGCCTGCTGCGATGGCCGATTGAGCCGTCTCCTCAGATTCTTTGGCTTTGTGTTCCATCAAATTTTCTGCGAGTTCAAATACTTTTCTTTGGTTGGCGGCGTAGTTCCCGAAGTTGAGGTCTCTCATTTCTTCGTACATGGCCATTGAGGTATTTGCTTCCTTGATGATGGCTTCAAAGTGGGAAATAACCTCTTCTCCCCTAGGTATCATCTGTTCAAAGAATATTTTTCTGGCGGCCTCTTTGTCTTTGGACTGGATTTTTTCGCGGACGCTTTGGACGGATGCGTGGAACGCTGCGTGCGGCCCGTTGCATACATTTATTACTTTCAGGATTTCCGGGTTAGTGGTTTTGTAATTTGCGAGCCATTTGCCGAAGCGGCATGTTGTGGCGTTGCTTCCACCGTCGAACATTTTTTCGGTTTCAATAGCCTTGGCGCAACGAGCCACTAAGGCGTAGTGGTCGGCGCGGAACCCTTCCTGCTGCCTGAGGAGTTCGGTCGGGTCGGTCACTTCCATGTTTTCTTGCCCCTTTGCCAGACGCAGATAGCGGGTGTTGTCTTCACGCCACTTTTGCAGGAATGATTTCATTTCTGCCCAAGATTCTTTTTCGTCTTGGTGCTCCATGTTTTTCTCCAGAATGTCTGCCGCTTTGAGGTATCCATCTTGGTATTTTTCGAAATTTTTGTATTGCCTACTTCTGTCTTCAGACGACATGCCTTGTATTGACAGGGTTCGCGTCGCAAGGCGCATTGATTTGAGGTGGCTGGTCATTTCCGAGATAGCGCGGTAGTTGACGCACATCTCTTTGCTGACATTTTTTATGTCCGCGTTCATCAAGTTGATGCCCATCCACGAGACTGCGCCGAGTGCCAGCGTGATTATCGCCACGAATGTGAAGCCTGTTAAAAGCTGAACTTTGACCGTCATATTTTTAAACATATATTTCTTTCTTAATGTAAACCCTACAGAAAACCCTAGCACGCATAGTCACATTGAATCTGAGTTAAGTGTGTCGTGAGTTATATTAGCTATTAGTGTAAAATAATGAAAGATTGGTGTCAATACTTGAATTCTATTTTTAAACAGATGCCCAAAAAGAGAAATGGAAAAAAGCCTGTGACATGCTATACAGATGCCGATGAAAATTCATTGGATTGGGACTGGGACGCCGACTCCTACGCCGCAGCGGTTCGGGACATGTTATGTAGTCGAGGTGTGCGGGCGTTTTTTGATGTTCGACTGCGGGCCTGCAGCGACATTCAAGATGGTGAGAGCCGGTCTTTTCCCTACGCAAATCCATCGCCTTTTTTTGACGCACCACCATTTTGACCACATAGCCGATCTGCCGTGTTTTCTCCTGACACGATGGGATCAGTGCGCCGACAGGTGCGAGCCGCTCAAGATATTTGGCCCGGCACCCGCCCGCGAAATAGTCGAAAAGCTTATTGGGGCGCAGGGCGCATTTCTGTGTGACTGGAACGCCCGCCTTAACGATCCTGGCAGCAAGAGCGTTTTTGAAAACCGAGGCGGCGTTTTGCCGCGCAAACCGCCAGCGGCAGATGTGGAGGAGATAGATTCGGGCTGGGTCTGGCGCGAGGGGGGCTTGTCAGTCTCTGCCATCCGCACTGTCCACGCCGAGCCTTGGCTGATCACTCTCGCATACAGATTAGACACGCCAGACGGAAGTCTTGGGTTGATAGGGGATGCCGAGCCAACTGCCGCCGTCTGCGATTTCATGCGTGGTGTGGACTGTCTGATCACGCATTGCTGGGGGTTCCAAGATGAGATGGATGCCAACGGCGAAGACGACGGGCAGACTGGCACCATAGATGCAGCCCAGATGGGTAGCGATACGGGTGCTGGGACTCTCGTGCTTTCACATTGCGGCGGAGAGCTGGCATCGGTTGAAGGGCGGGCTCAGGCAATAGCGCAGATACAAAAGCATTTTGCTGGAGAAATTATTTTTGCGGAGGAGGGCGGAACACTTCTTCTTGGCGAAGACAAAAACGGTGGGCAACCCGCATGAAAAAGCGCGGTCTTCGCCTAGAAAAAAACGGTTATACGGACTTAGGCTTCGCCAAGGCCGACTGGTCGCGTGCGGCGCGGCAGGGTTTTCCAGAGGTGATTTTCGGCGAGAGCAAAACCTGCGTGCAGATCGCGGCCATCGCGGAAGAGCTGCGCAGAAAAAACGAGGGGCTACCCGTGCTTGTGACGCGTATAGGCGAAAGCGTGGCCAACGAGCTTTTGAATAAGTGGAAAACTGATGCCAGATGGTTTCCCGATGCGCATATTCTGGTGCTTGGCGACAGGCCGAAGAGCATTTCGAAAAAATGGGTCGGTGTCGTTTCGGCAGGCACGGGCGATATGTCTGTGGCCGAAGAAGCAGCCGTGACAGCCGAGCATCTCGGGTTGTCAGTTAGACGCATTTACGATGTCGGCGTGGCTGGGTTGCACAGGTTGCTGGATCGCGTGCCGTTTTTGAGGAAAGCATCCGCACTCATCGTAGTCGCAGGGATGGATGGTGCTTTGCCAAGCGTGGTGGGCGGGCTTGTGGCCTGCCCTGTGATAGCCGTGCCGACCAGCGTCGGCTACGGGGCAAATTTTCAAGGCTTGTCGGCTTTGCTAAGTATGCTAAACAGTTGCGCATCGGGTGTCACGGTCGTCAACATCGGCAACGGTTTTGGGGCCGCGTGCGCCGCGCATAGAATTTTAAAAACAGGAACTTTTTATGAAAAAGAAAAAAGGCAACAATAATTCAACAGTCGTGGAGCAGTCCAACGAAGGGCGCAAGCGCGTGATAATCGAAAATGTCCGTCCGTCTATAGATGCCGGGCGTTTTGCCGTGAAAAAAATAATCGGTGACACTGTTTTGGTGGAAGCCGATATTTTTGCCGATGGGCACGATACCGTAGTTGCCAAGCTACAATTCCGCAAGCCGTCCGATCCAAACAAATGGGAGGAGAAGCCGATGGAGTTTGTGGGCAACGACCTCTGGCGGGCGCAGTTTACCGTGGATGAAGTGGGCCGTTACGAGTTCAATATCGTCGCATGGGTGGATCATTTCGCAACTTGGCAGAAAGGCCTGCGCAAAAAGCTGGAGGCCGCCCAAGATGTCGGGCTCGACCTCCTTATCGGCGCAGAGCTTGTTGAAGCAGCCGTTGAGCAAGCACCGTCAAGGGATGCGAAAATTTTGGCCGAGCATGTCCTTGATTTGCGCTCGGAAAACCGCCAAGTCGCTATCATCACAGCACTGTGCGATGAACTCACGCAACTGACACACAAATACACTGACCGCTCGCTTGCCGCGACTCTTGAAAAATCGCTGGCTATCGTCTCCGACCCGAAGCTCGCAGAATTTAGCGCGTGGTACGAATTTTTCCCCCGCTCATGGGGCTCGTCCCCTGGCAAACACGGGACATTTAGGGACTGCGAGCGCATTCTGCCGCAGATCGCCGACTTAGGCTTCAATGTCGTTTATCTGCCGCCGATACACCCGATAGGCGTGACTAAGCGCAAGGGCAAAAACAACTCGCTCCAAGCACAGCCAGGAGATGTGGGCAGCCCTTGGGCCATCGGTTCTGCCGAAGGCGGGCACAAGTCCATCCACCCGGAACTCGGCGACGAGAAAGATTTCAAGAGCTTCATCCGCACTGCCGACAAGGTCGGGATCAAGATTGCCATTGATATCGCGTTCCAATGTTCGCCCGACCACCCTTATGTGAAGCAGCACCCAGAGTGGTTTCACTGGCGTCCAGATGGCACAGTTCAATACGCAGAAAACCCGCCAAAAAAATACGAGGATGTACTCCCGATCAATTTCGAAACGAAAGATTGGGATGCTTTGTGGCAGGAGCTGAAAAGTGTCTTTATCCACTGGATCAAGGCTGGCGTCCGCATTTTCCGTGTGGATAACCCGCATACCAAGTCGTTCGGGTTTTGGGAGTGGGCAATTTCCGAAATAAAGGCAGAATACCCAGATACCATTTTCTTGGCCGAAGCGTTCACGCGCCCCAAGCTCATGTACCGTCTGGCAAAACTGGGGTTCACGCACGGCTACACCTATTTCACATGGCGCGGCAGCAAGCAGGAACTCACCGAGTACATGACGGAGCTGACGGCACAACCAGTCTGCGATTTCTTCCGTCCGAACTTCTGGCCAAACACGCCTGACATTCTGACACCTATCCTGCAGACAGGCAAACGGCCCGCATTCATTAACCGTTTCATCCTCGCTGCCACGCTCTCGTCCAACTACGGGATATACGGCCCGGCTTACGAGCTATGCGAGCACGAGCCGTATCCCGGCAAGGAGGAGTACAATGTCTCTGAAAAATACGAAATCAAATCGTGGGATTGGCATCGGCCAGGCAACATCAAATCCATCATGCAGCGCGTGAACCGCATCAGGATGGATCACCCGGCACTACAAAAGACAAACAACATCCAGTTCTTGCCAGTAGATAATCCTGCGCTCATAGCCTACAGCAAGATGACTGCTGACCGCACGGACATCCTCGTCATAGTGGTCAACCTCGACCCCGATTGCCGCCAGAGCGGGTGGCTCAAGCTGCCGCTCCTAGATTACGGCATCGGTGAACAAGAAACATTCAGAGCCTACGACATGCTGGCGGGCGACAAATATTTCTGGCGCGGAGACCGCACATTCATTGAGATAAACCCGCACGATTGTCCGGCTCACATTTTCCATCTCACCAGAAGCTGAAATAACAATTAGATGATTGGCGGCGGCGCATGTGCTTGAGCGCTTGCCGCCATGCTTTTCCAAAATTATGAACACACAGACAACTCTCAGGATACGCCCGTTCCAAGGGCTCACACCGAAACCTTCTTTTGCCGATGAACTCAACTGCGTCCCTTACGATGTGGTGGACTCGCAAGAGGCAGCAGTTCTAGCCGCTGGCAAACCACGGAGCCTTTTGCATGTGGACAGAGCTGAGATAGACCTGCCGCCAGAGACCGATGTCCATGCGGATGTGGTTTATGCTAAGGCTCTCGAAAATTTCAAAAAGCTCCAAGGCGAAGGCGTGCTCGTCCGTGAGGATGTGCCGTCGGTCTATTTCTATCGCCAGATAATGGGTGGGCACAGGCAGATGGGTTTAGCCGCAGTTTGTCATGTGGACGACTACGACAAGGACTTGATCAAGAAGCACGAAAAAACTAGGAAAGACAAAGAGGACGACCGCACCCGCCTCATAGATACCATCGGGGCGAACACAGGGCCTGTTTTTCTGACCTACCGCGATTCTTCGGAGATAGACCGCATCGCGGCTGAGGTGGAAAAAACAGTGCCTACATTCGATTTTACGGCTCCAGATAATGTCCGCCATACCGTGTGGCGTGTGACGGCCTGCTCGCCCGTGGTGGAGGCTTTTTCAAAAGTTCCCGTGGCCTACATAGCCGATGGGCACCACAGAGCAGCGAGCGCGGCGCGAGTGGCTCGCGACCGCCGTGCGCAGGGGCGCGGGAGCGAGAACAGCGACTGGTTTTTGTGCGTTCTTTTTCCTGAAACGCAGCTCCAGATACTCCCATATAACCGCTGCATCTCTGATTTGAACGGGCTTTCTCCAGAGGTTTTCCTTGAAAAAGTAAAGGCACTTTTCGGGCTAGAGCCAGATGCAGCAGACAAGCCGCAAGGTGCTGGCAAGGTCAGCCTTTATTTCCAAGGCAGATGGTATGGCCTGACTTGCGCTGCTGCGCCAGGAGCCGACCCTGTGTCGCGCCTAGATGTCAGCATTTTGCAGGATCGCCTGCTTGCCCCGTGCCTCGGCATAGATGACCCGCGCACAAGCCAGCGCATTGAGTTTGTGGGCGGGATTCGCGGGACGGAGGAGCTTGTTAAAAAGGTTGATTCGGGCAAGGCCGCGATGGCTTTTTCCATGTTTCCCGTGACGGTTCGCCAGATGATGGACATCGCAGATGCCGGGCAGATCATGCCGCCGAAAAGCACATGGTTTGAACCCAAGCTCCGCTCGGGATTTTTCATCCACACACTGGATTGATCTTTCCCTGAATCATTAGCATCGTCCTGCGATCTTGGTATGAGTCACCATGTTCTTCGAACACCACAAGGAATGAATATCCTCCTTTGAAAATAGGGGCAAGCGACAAGGGGCAAGGGCGGGAGCAGAAAGTAGAAGCGGCGTCTCGCCGCTTTCGGAAAGGAGCGCGGTGCGTCTCGCCCGCGAGGACGGGCACAGAAGATCAAATATCCACCCCACCCCATTTTCATCCCTCGTGGTGTTCGTAGAACATGCTGACTCCCTTGTAGTTCACTAAAATTATGCGAAGTTTTCAAAACAGTTGACCCGTTTTTTTCATCTAATAGTCTGAGTTGCGTCTGGATCGGGCGAGTGCTTTTGTGTTCGGATGCAAAAACAAAAAGGAAAATTAAAAGGGAAACAAAATTGAAAAAGTTATCATTGCAGTTCAAATTAATGGCCGTTTGCTTCGGACTTGCCACCATATCGCTTATCGTAGGTTTAGTGGGTGAGTCAGGTTTTTCCAACGCTTCGGAGGGCATAGAGATGCTGGGGAACAGTGATGCGAAGCTTGCCGTTTTATGCGGGAAAGTTAGTCCCTTACCGTTTAAATCCTACGCAAAATGAGCGAGATTTTCAGGTCAGAGCAGGTTGAAGTTCTGGGAGGATGATCCATTGGTG
>JFJP01034024.1_pt1 | contig 28654 bp, 28 predicted proteins | sample 431651 | NCBI WGS metagenome assembly JFJP01 (sample SAMN02602958, study PRJNA72255) | Microbial mat metagenome, whole genome shotgun sequencing project. | biome: fresh water; feature: sink hole; material: water; isolation source: purple microbial (photo- and chemosynthetic) mats found in... | reverse complement strand
GGACGCCTTGGGCTTCGGGTGTGCTTCTGTCCATTAGAACCTCCCTGAAACCAGAGTGTTCTCCAGTTTCTCATACACAGGCAAAATCTGGTCCAAAAAGGCCGGGTCGATGGTGACGGCCTTTTCGGCGATCCTGCCGCAATAACCGCAGGCCGTACAGTCCTGCATATTGCAGTTGCCCCTTTGAAAGCGGTCGAGAAAATCTGCCGGGATGGCACGGGTATCAATGTGCACAGGGTTCTTCTCCTGCGTATACAGCAGCATGCCCTGCCCCTTCATAAACTGCAGCGCCGTAGGAGCCAGCCCCAGGGGCATCTTCCAAAAACGAAACGCCCGCAACATGTGCACGGGGCTGAACTTCGGCGGACGCTTTTTGAAACCCCACGAAAGCAGCAAATCGGCAAGGTTCCCCTCATACCGCCGCTCGTGGTAGGCCTGGGCCCGTTCCACCAGCACATCGCTGGGAATGTTGCGCTCCAGCAGCTTGAACGTCTGGTAACCGATGGCTTCGTAGCGGTGAATATCCTCGGGCCTGATCCACCCGGCCGTGATGAACAGTTCCTTGTGGGTCAGCCGGTTCTTCTGGCACTGCATCAGCGGGTAATCGATGTAGAAACTGGGGTTGAGCCCGCTGGCGTGGGCGTGACCGTTCTGATGCTGAATCTGGTAGGGGCAGTTGGGCTGGCAAAAGTGGTTGGCAATCAGCACCAAATCGGCCTTCACCGCCTGCCGGATCTTGATCAGAGTTTCAAAGTCGCGGTTGATGGAAAATGACTCGAGGTTGATGGTGTCGCACCCCAGATCCTCCCAGTAGCGGGCCCGCTTGACGGTGTCGACCTGGGCGTAAATGCCTACTTTGACCTTAAAGTGCGGAAACCGTTTTTTGACAATCTGAACCAGGTAGGGTGCCGAAATGGTCAGCGTTTCAACTTTAAGGTCGGTCAGCCAATGCAGAAGTGCATCGAGCTTTCTGTGGAAAGGACGGGTCCACTCTTCGTTGCCGAAGCAGGCTGCGTTCATCAGGTAGTTGAACTCGAGACCGTTTTTATGAACGGCATCGATGTACGAAGCCAAACCCTTTTTACTGAGGGCTGTTGCCATGTAGGAAGGTCGTCCCCCACCCGTAATATCAAAGGGGAGCTTTCCGTACAGTTCAAAAGCTCCATACTGTTTGAGCTGGGGGAGAATGGCAGCATCGTAGTTGGCAGGAACGGTGAGTCTCATGGATTGATCTTAATCCTGTTGCCCCACCTTGTCAGAAGAAGTAGTTTACCGTTATCCTAATAAAATGCGCGTCGTCAACATGGCCCTCGGGCTGTTTTTCCTGGGCTTGGGTGTGGTGGGAATCTTTTTGCCCGTCATTCCAACGACCGGCCCCCTGCTTTTGGCGCTCTGGTTTTTTGCCCGCAGCTCAAAACGGCTTCATGACTGGATTGTCAACCATAAAGTACTGGGCAAATACGTTCACGAGCTCTGGGTGCAAGGCGGCCTGACCCGGCGGTCCAAGCAGCGCGCCATTGCGGCCATGTCTGCCGTTATTCTGCTTTCAGCCCTGACGATGGCGTTGACACTTACCGGACGCACGCTTTGGATGGCTGAGGGGGGGCTCTTTATCGGTTGGGCCATCGCCACCACCTTTATTGCCACCCGCAAAGCGCTCGACCCGGTGCTCCCCGTCGTGACAACAGGCGAAAACCCTTGATGAACGCATTTTCATCCGTTACACTCATCCCAGAGTCTGCTCTTCAGGAGACAGTATGAAGACCAAAGTCGATTTCCCTACGATAAACGCTAAGAACCCTGACGGTCAAAAGGAAGACGGTACACCGTACCGCGTCCTGGTTGTTGACGATTCCATGTTTGTCACCAAGCAGATTGGGCAGATTCTCACCAGCGAAGGCTTCGAGGTTGTCGGCACCGCAGCCGACGGTGAAGCCGGCGTTGAAAAGTACAAAGAACTGTTTCCCAACGTCGACTTTGTCACCATGGACATCACCATGCCCAAAATGGACGGCGTCACAGCCCTCGAAAAGATCGTGGAATTTGATCCCGAAGCACGCGTCATCATGGTCAGCGCGCTGGGTAAACAAGATCTGGTGAAAGACGCCCTGATCAAGGGTGCCAAGAACTACATCGTCAAACCCCTCGACCGCGAAAAGGTGCTCGAACGCGTCCTGATGTCGATCAAGAAGTGACTTGTCGCCCTGAGTGCGGGGCATGCTGCATCATTCCTTCCATTTCATCCCTCAGCAAGGCCGCCTTTGTGCCCTGCCCGCATCTGGACGGGATGATGCGATGCCGTTTGTGGGGACTTCCCGAGCGGCCTGCGGTCTGTAGCTCGCTGAAGCCTGAACCGGGTATGTGCGGCTCCGGCCGTGATGAGGCTTTGCGGCTTCTGACCGAACTGGAACAGCTGACAGCACCGAGCCCCTTCCGTTGACTCCCGGCCCGCTCTCCCACCATAATTGACCAAAGTTTTACCGTCGCAGCTGTGCTGACGGCTTCAAGGAAGGTTTTATGGTTATCAAGGCCAAGATCATCAACAACATCTGCCTCAATTCTCACCCGGTGGGATGCGCCGCTGACGTGGCAAGGCAGATCGCGTACGTCCGCTCGAAGGGTAAGGTGAACAACGGCCCCAAGAACGTGCTGGTGATTGGTTCGTCCACCGGGTACGGCCTGGCCACCCGGATCGAGGCGGCCTTCGGTGCCGGGGCCAAAACCATCGGGGTTGCCTTTGAAAAGGCCGGAAGTGAAAAGGGGCCAGGAACCGCCGGTTATTACAACACCCTCGCTTTCGACAAGGCTTCCAAGAAGCAGGGGCTGTTCAGTTTGAGTTTCAACGGTGACGCCTTCAGCAATGAAATCAAGGCCCAGGTCACGGCCGCTATCAAGGAACACCTGGGAACCGTGGACCTCGTCGTGTATTCGCTGGCCAGCCCCGTCCGCACCGACCCCGCCACCGGCATTCAGCACCGTTCGGTGCTCAAGCCCCTGGGTCAGGACTTTACCGCCAAGAGCATCGACCCGTTCAAAGGCGAAATCAAGGTGCAGACGGTGACGCCTGCCACCGAGGAAGAGGCCGCCGCCACCGTGAAGGTGATGGGGGGCGAGGACTGGGAACTGTGGATCGATGCCCTGGAAAAAGCCGGTGTGCTGGCCAAGGGGTTCACCACGGTGGCGTACTCTTACATCGGACCGCAGGTCACCTACCCCTTCTACCGTTCCGGCACCATCGGCAAGGCCAAGGAGCACCTGGAAGCCACCTCACATACGCTGTCAGCAAAGCTGAAGGCTTCGGTGGGCGGTTCGGCCTACGTCAGCGTCAACAAAGCCCTGGTCACCCGGGCCAGTTCGGTCATTCCTGCTGTTTCGTTGTATATCTCCCTGCTCTATAAAGTGATGAAGAAAGCCGGCACCCATGAAGGCTGCGTGGAGCAGATCGAACGTCTGTTCCGCGAACGCCTGTACACCGGTAAGCCCGTTCCCATCGATGCCACAGGGCTGATCCGCATTGACGACTGGGAAATGGCCCCCGCCGTCCAGGCCGAAGTGGCCGGGCTATGGGACAAAGTGAATGGCGACAACCTTCGAGAACTGTGCGATGTGAAGGGCTTTGAAGAAGATTTTCTACAGTTGAACGGTTTTGCCATTCCCGGTGTCGATTACGAAGCCGAGATTGACGCAATGACGCTGGAACACGGGGCCTAATTCCGCCGTGGACAACCTTCCTCTCGAACTAGCGACGGTTTTTCTTCTTCTGGTCCTCAATGGCTTCTTTGCCATGTCCGAAATTGCCATTCTGTCATCGCGCAAGTCAAAACTGAAACAGAAAGCCGACGACGGACAGGTCCGTTATGCCCGGGTATTGGCCATTTCTCAGCATCCTGGTCCCTTCCTTTCAACCATGCAGGTGGGAATCACCCTGATTGGGATTTTGACAGGAGCCCTGGGCCAAGCCACGCTCACAGAAAATCTGACGACCGTTTTTGAAGGTTGGAACATCCCTGCCGACTGGGCTGGTCCCTCCGCCTTGGGAATCGTTGTCCTTTCAATCACCCTGCTCTCGGTCTTTATCGGCGAGCTCATCCCCAAACGCATCGCCCTCACCAACCCGGAGAAAATCGCGGCGGGGGTGGTCGACCCCATGCGGTTTTTCAGCTTTATTTTCTATCCCCTGGAACGGTTTCTCACCTGGACCAGCGAGGCGACACTGAAGCTGCTGGGTATCCACCCCAGCGAAGACCCACCCGTGACCGAGGAAGAGCTGAAGGTGATGCTGCGGGAGGGTCGGGATGCCGGAGTGTTCCATGAGGTGGAACAAAACCTGGCTGAAAACATGCTCACTCTCGATGAAAAAGGAACCCACGGTTACCTCACCCAACGTGTCGATGTGTTGTTTTTTGAGCGCGACGACACCCTTGAACAGGTGCGGCGCACCATCATCGACAACCCGGAATGCGAGGCCTTTCCCGTCTGCGAAGGCGGAATGGACAATGTGGTGGGAGTGGTCGACGGGCGTCGTGTGCTCGGGGCCATGGCCGAAGACCGCTACACCAGCCTGAGTGACTTTCTCACCCCGCCCGTAGTGGTTCCTGTCAGTGTCAGCGCGTTGAAAGTGCTGGGTGTTTTCAAAGAGAAAGACGTCAAAATGGTGCTGGTGGTTGACGAGTACGGTGGCATTCAAGGCGTTATGACCCTTCGCAATATACTGGAAAAGCTCTTTGGCGAGGTTGTCGTTGCCGACGCCGACGCTCCGCAGATCACCAAACGGGAAGACGGCAGCTATCTGGTCGACGGGGTTCTTCCCTTTGGCGATTTCGCCAAGTTCTTTGACTGCGAAAAGGAATGGGAGGCAGAAAAAGGCGAGTACCATACGCTGGCCGGCTTCATCCTCAAGCGCCTGGGTCGCATTCCCCTCACAGCCAACTACTTTGTCTGGAAAACCTTCTATTTCGAAGTGGTCGATATGGATGGAAACCGGGTTGATAAAGTCCTGGTCCGCCGCTATGAAAAGAAAAACAAGCCTCCAGTTACGGCCCCTTGACCCTCAAGTTAGCAATCACTAACATGACCACCGAGGTGTCTTTATGAAACGTGTCCTAGCTTTCCTATCGCTGTCTGTTCTTCTGACCACCGGCGCTTGCGCCCAGACGTTTCTGATCCCTGCCGCCAAAACCGTCAGCTCGATACCCCTCCTGGCTCTGGAAGGCAGATCCATAGCAGGAAGCACCCTTTCGACTCCCTTGTTTGATGACCACCCGTTGGCTTTGGCCGAACTGATTGGTGGAAAGAGCCAGGTTCTGTTGACCGGCAGCACCTTGGCCGTGAAGAACAGCCAGGCCGGCGGTCCGCTGGTTCAGATTGCCACCCCTGTCTGGGACGTTTCCGGCCTGGTGACCCTGAACCCGGAACTCAAGACACTGGAAGACTTTGCTGGAAAGAGCCTGGTTGCACCGCTGGCCGGAGGACCACTGGACCTTCAGCTGCAGGCTTTGCTGAGGGCCAAGGGTCTGGTGGGCAAAGTGAAGGTTGACTATGCCGAGCCGGCCCAAGCTGTTGCCATGCTCCTGCAGAAAAAAGTAGACGGTGCCTGTCTGCCCGAACCCCTGGTCAGCCGTCTGGTGCTTTTGAACGGCGCTGTGGAAGTGTTTACCTTTGCCGAAGCCTGGGCAGGGCTGAACAACGGAGACGGACGGGCTCCCCAAGTCAGTTTGATTGCCCGCAGAGATTGGACTGCGGCCCACAGCGACTTTCTGCGGGCCTTCCTGACCGTCTACCGGCAGAGTGTTGCTGCCGTCAAAGCCGATCCAAAGGCGTACGCCGTCCGGTTTGCCCCGATCTTGGGCCTCCCGGCCGCCGTGGTGGAACGGGGCTTGGCCCGCACCTTGTTCGACATGCCCAACCCGGCCGAGACGGCCAGGCTGTATCAAACCTACCTGTCCCTCGTCGGGGAAACCAAGCCCCTGGCTGACGATTTTTTCTTCCAGGATTAGGGAGCCTAAGGTTATGAAACCCCTGCCGGGATGGCTGACAATCCTATTGGGATTAGGCGCGGGTGCCCTGCTCTACACCGTGGGTTCTTTGACCTTCAGCCCCGATATCTTCCCCTGGCTCACCGATGTTCTGAGCCGTCTGGGTCAGGCTTTGGCCCAGGCCGAGACTTGGAACGAACTGCTTCTGACTCTGGTGCGCACAGCCGCCGGCTTTCTTTTGGCCTTTACTCTGGGGGTCCCCTTGGGACTGCTGCTGGGACGCTCGCCCTGGGCCGACGGTCTGCTGTTCCTCCCCGTCATCCTTCTCCAGGCCTGTCCGCCCCTGTTCTGGGTTATTCCTCTGATTCTGATGCTGGGAACTGACGGTCAGGCTCCTGCCGCTGTGGTCTTTTTGGTCGTGTTGCCCTTGGTCGTACTGAGTGTGCGGGAAGCCCGCAAGGCTGTCACTCCGACTCTTCAGGATGTCTTTCGTATTTACGCCCCTACCCGCCGGCTGATCGGTATGGAGCTGCTACTGCCGGCGCTGAGCCCGGCCCTGAGAAGCAGCCTGGTTCTCGGTCTGGTTTTGGGGCTGAAAAGTGCGGTGCTGGGCGAGTGGTTTGGATCCCACACTGGTTTGGGCCGCGCGATTTACCGGTTTTACGGCGTTTTTGATATGCCGGGCTTCTTTGCCCTCGTCTTTTTATTTCTGGCGGTAGCGGCCGTCATCGGCCTGGGGACAGAAAGCCTGGCCCGGTGGCTGTTTCCTGCCAGAAAACCCTGGATTGCCGGCAAAACTTCCCGGTTCGGGTCACGCAAGGCAGTGCCCACCCTGCCGGCCGGTCGTCTGAATCTCGACGCGGTGGACTTTCACTGGGGTTCCAAACCCCTGCTCAAGCAAGTGACACTGACCATTGCGGCCGGAGAGGTGGTTGTCCTTGTCGGACCTTCCGGTTCAGGAAAAACAACTTTGGCCCGGGTGGCGCTGGGCCTTCTCAAGCCCCAGCACGGTCGGGTTGAGGGTCCGAAGCGGCCTGCCGTCCTGTTCCAGGACGATGGCCTTCTCAGCCACCGTGATGTGCTGGGCAACACCCTGCTGCCGGCCTGGCACCTGGGAACCCCTCAGGCGGAGCAGCAGGCCCGCGACCTTTTAGCCCAGGTCGGACTGCAGGGAGAAGAGGCCAAGTTTCCAGAGGAGCTGTCCGGGGGAATGCGCAAGCGCGCGGCTCTGGCAAGGGCCCTGATGCAAGATCCGGACTTCGTCGTCTTCGATGAACCCTTTCAGAACCTCGACGAAGAATCGCGCAACTCGTTGTGGGATCTGACCTTTCGAGTGTTGGCCGACCGGGGTCTGGGAGCGCTGATCATTACCCATTACCCCAAAGAGCTGGATGGCCGTCCGGTCAGGTTCTGGTCGCTCCCGGCCGCCAACGGCTAAGAGCCTGGTAGAGGGCACGGGGATTCACCGGCTTGGGAATCAGGTCCTGCATCCCTGCGGCCAGGCACGCTTCCCGCTCCTGATCAAAGGTATGGGCCGTCATGGCGAGGATGGGCAGGTCAAGGGGAGTGCGCGACTGCCTCAGAATCTTGGTTGCCTCCAGACCATCAAGATGGGGCATTTGAAGGTCCATCAAAACCAGATCGAAATCCTGGGCTTCCACAGCTTCCACCGCCTGCAGTCCGTCGGCAACCACCAGGGGCTCTATGCCTACTTTCTTCAGCACGGCCGTCGCCACCAGCTGGTTTACGAGGTTGTCCTCTGCCAGCAAGACGCGCAGCCCTTTCAGCTCTTCCCATGTTTCTTGCGGTGGCAGGGGGGCCGCCGTACCCTGTCGCAACGGAATTTCCAGCCAAAACAGGCTCCCCTTGCCCAGAGTGCTCTGAATTCCCATCTCACCACCCATCAGGTGACCCAACTGGCGGCTGATCGCCAACCCCAGCCCGGTTCCGCCGTACTGTCGTGTTGTGGATGAGTCCACCTGGCTGAATGAGTGAAACAACCGGTGAAGGTTCTCTTCGGCAATCCCGATGCCCGAATCCTCGACCTCAAAACGAAGGTATCCGTTAGCCGCTACAGCAACCCGAACCGCCACCCGCCCACGGTGAGTAAACTTCAGGGCATTGGAGACCAAATTCATCAGGATCTGCTGCAACCGCAAAGGGTCACCCAGCAAGTCGGTGGGAACTCCAGGGGCAACCTGAACGGTAAAATCCAAGCCTTTTTCACGAGCTTTGAACCGTGCCATAGCCCCTACCGCATCGAGAAGGGCCGAAAGAGCGAAGTCGGCAGATTCGAGCTTCAGCTTCCCCTCCTCCAGCTTGGAGAAGTCCAGAATATCGTTGATGATGCCCAGAAGCGCCGCGCCCGAAAGCTCCAGCTCGGCAAGATATTCTCTGGCCTTGGGCGACACCTCTTCCCCCAGAGCCAAGGCTGTCAGACCGACCACGGCATTCATGGGGGTGCGAATTTCATGGCTCAGGTTGGCGAGGAAAAGGCTCTTGGCCCTCGTTGCCTGCTGGGCCAGATCCCGCTGCTGCCGGTAAAGGTCGGTCAGTCTCTGGGCGCTGACATCCTCAATCATCACACCCCAGCGGGCCCGGGGTTCTGCGGGAAGTTGAAGCGGGAGCAGTGCGGCAGCCAGCCAGAAGGTCTGACCGGAGTCTCCCTGCGCATTGAGTTCCCCCCGCCAGGCTTTACCCGCACCCAGCAGTTGCGCCGCCTCCTCAAACAGCGCCACCGAGTCGCCTCCATAAGTCAGCCGGCTCAACGAACCCCCGGGCTGACTGCCCGTCAGACGCACCCTCGCCTGGGCATTGCTGGAAACCACCAGACCGTCGGCATCGCAGACCAAAGCCATAACGGCGGCTTCCTCAAGGATGGCCGACATCACCCTCTGCTGAAGGTAGCTGTCCTTGAGAAACAGGGTTAGGGACTCAAAACTATTCCAGAGGATACCCAGCTCGTCCGAGCGGTCCAAAGGCCTTTCGAGAAGCGGCAGAACCTCCCGGTCAAAACCATAGTTCTCAATGGCCCGGGTGATGCGGGCCAAAGGCTGGGCGACCTGCCGTCTGAGGCCGAAAAGAAGGATGACCATAAGACCCAGCGTGATGGCGAGGTAGTTGCTGACAATCAACCGGAAACTGTTTGCCAGACGCAACGCAATCAAATCCAGGTCGGATACAAAGATCAGCTCGCCCACCGTCCGGATGACCCCTTGGCCATCGACGTGATGCAGTGGAAACCGGTGGTAAAGCGGTGCGGTCAGGTCATCCACGTTGGAGTCTTGGTGGCCAGGGGTTGTCAGGGCCCATGGAGCCAGGGCACCCCAGGTGACCAGGGACTTACCAGCATCGTCGAGGATCACCGCCGCCGAAATCAGTTTGACCGCACGAATGGCTTCCAGACTGCTCTGAATCAAGGACACATCGTAGTTCCAAAGGGCGTTTTCGAGACCGGCCTGAGTGGCCTGGAAAAGGTCGCCCAGGCTGGAATCGACTTCAGCCCTGGTTCCCCGATACTCAAAGACCATTTGAACAGCAGAGGTGAGAGTGAACCAGGCGACGGAAAAACCGAATACCAGCACAAAGAGGCGGGCGGCGATGGAAGTCCTGCGGGCCATGGCAGGATTATACTCCAACTGCCCCGCTTGCCAACCTCCCCCTGCACCCGTATTCTGTCGTTCGAGGTACGTCATGATTCTTTCGGGTCTGGAAATCGAACGCCGGATGGGTTCGGACATTGTGATCGAGCCGTATGAGCGGAAGCTGCTCAACCCCAACAGCTATAACCTGCGCCTGAGCGACGAGCTGCTGGTCTACAAAAATCACGAGCTCGACATGGCCCAGCCCAATGATTTCGAGCGCAGCACCATTCCTTCCGAAGGACTGCTGTTGCAGCCCGGCAAGCTCTACCTGGGCCGAACCTTGGAATATACCGCCACCGAAAACCTGGTTCCGATGCTCGAAGGCCGGTCTTCGGTAGGGCGGCTGGGCTTGTTTATCCATGTGACGGCCGGGTTTGGCGATGTCGGGTTCCGCGGTTTCTGGACCCTTGAAATCCTCTGTGTGCAGCCGGTTCGCATCTACCCCGGGGTCGAGATCTGCCAGATCTTCTACCATACCCTGGAGGGCAAGTACGAAAACTACAAGAGCGGAAAATACCAGAACAACCAGGGCATTCAGCCCAGCCTCCTCTATAAGGATTTCCAGAAATGAACGAAAGCGCCGTTCCCAATGAAAAAGTCATCTACCTGCACGGTTTCGACAAGCAGGAGCTCTTTGCCCTGGTCGATCTGATCAAGCGAAGTTCGGCCGACCCCAAGGCGATCGCCTTCAGCACCAGCACCAAGAACAACCTCAAGATGACCGTGGAAGACCTCATCAAGGAGGTCCGCAAGGACCACACCACCATGATGGCCTTCAACGAAGCCCGCGAGGCGGCGAAAAAGTCAGGTCTCCCTCCCCCGCCCATGCCCCGAGGTTGAGATGACCCTACCGAACCCCGGCATCTATCAGACTGTAGGATCCCAGGGCATCCGCGAGCTGGTACGTGCGGTTTATGCTCGGCTGGGGCAGTCGTCGATCGCCGGAATGTTCCCGCCTGCCGAAGCCCTCCAAGCGGCTGCCGACAAAAGCGCGTTGTTTTTTATCGGCATCTGCGGTGGGCCGTCACTCTATGAGCAAAAATATGGTTCACCCCGCATGCGTATGCGTCACCAAGGCTTTGCCATCACCGAAGAGGCTCGGCAAGTTTGGGTGGGTTGCTGGAATGCGGAATTGGAAAACGCTGTAGAGGTCCACGGCTTCCCGGCCGAGCACTTGGCCTCGTTCCGGGAGTACCTGGAAAGCTTCTCGAAGTGGATGGTCAATCGCCCCGTCTAAGGGCCTTCTGGTACAACTTCACATACACAGCCGCGCTTTTCTCCCACGAGAAGTCCTGGCCCATGGCGGTTTGCTGCATGGCCTTGTAGTGAGCCGGCCGGTCGTACCAGGTGCTGACAGCCCAGCCCACGGTAAAGTAGATGGCCGAGGGGGTGGCGTCCCAATACTTGAAACCAGTGCCCAGGCCCGTGGCTTCGTCATATTGGACGACAGAATCATCAAGGCCGCCGGTGGCCCGCACTATGGGCAGGGTTCCGTATTTGAGTGAGTAGAGCTGGTTCAGCCCGCAAGGTTCAAAAATCGAGGGCATAATAAAGAAGTCCGATCCTGCCTCGATCAGATGGGAAAGTCCTTCGTCGTAGCCGATCCAGGTGCCGATGCGTCCGCCGAAACTGCGGGGAAGATCGCCATAAAACCGTTCCAGGCTCTTGTCTCCGGAACCCAGAATAGCAAACTGCACCTTCATGTCACCCACAATGCCTTCAATCACCTCGGCCAGCTGATCCAGGCCCTTCTGGGCCGCAAACCGGCTGACCACCCCAACAATGGGCACCTCGGGGTTCTGTTCCAGGTGGAATTTCTCCTGCAGCGCTTTTTTGCAGGCAGCCTTTCCCTTCAGGTCGGCGGCACTGTAGACGGCAGGCAGATACTTATCAGAAGAAGGAGTCCATTGACCGTAGTCGACACCGTTGAGAATGCCCCAATAGGTGTCGCCCCGGTTGTTCAGGTAGGGTGCCAAGCCGCACCCCAGTTCGGAGGTTTTGGTCTCGCGGGCGTAGTTGGGGCTGACGGTGCTGACCATATCGGCGCTGACAATACCGCCTTTGAGAAGGTTGAGACGGCCCCAGGATTCGTACTTGTCGGGATGGTAGTGTTCCCAGCCGATACCCAGGTAGGGAATGGAGTCGGCCGGATAGACACCCTGGTACGACAGGTTGTGGATGGTCAGAACACCGGCCGCTTTGCCTAAAACAGGATCCCCCCCGTACCAGTCCTTGAGGTAACCCATGGCCGGGGCCGCCTGCCAGTCGTGGGCATGGACAATGTCGGGCGCAAAGCCCAGGGCCTTGCACAGCTGCAATGCTGCCTGGCTCAAAAACCCGAACCGTTGCGCATTGTCGGTGTAGTCGTTCAGCTGGGCATCGTGGTAGTAGCCAAACCGGTCGAAGTACTTGTGAAATTCGATGAAATAGGCGGTAAACCCGGCCACATCCGTCTTGTAGACGGCACACCATTCCTGGCAGTTGCCCATCCAGACACCGAACGGTGCCAGACAGGATTCCAGCTTGAACTTTTCGCGGTTGATGGCCGAATACAGTGGTAGAACCACGATGGCCTCGTGGCCCAGCTTCTTCAAGGTGAGCGGCAGCGCCCCCACCACATCGGCCAAGCCGCCGGTTTTGGCAAAGGGCACACATTCCGAGGAAATCATGACAATCTTCAGGGGTTTCATGGCAGAAATTCTAAGAGCGCCGCCAGGGTTTAGCAAGGGTGAAACGAGGCATGGAGAATATTGACATCAACCAGAAATCCCCCGAAAAAGCACGGCCTCTCCTCTCACTACGATTTCAAGGTCGGCAGAACAGACAACTGTCAGTTTGGAGGTGGTCACAGTGACCACGACAACGGCTCCTCTCCAGACGAAACGGTAACTCAGACTTGTCCATTGGGGGGGCAGCCAGGCGGCAGGATCATGGCGGCGTTACCCTTTCCAAAGGCCTCACCTTCCCAGCCCGCGCCGACGTTCGAGGCTTCGGCTCCCACTTTGTCCTTGGTGACCAGATTCACGTAGAACTGGATGGCGGCCTTGGTTTTGGGGTTGCTGAAGGCAATGCGGTCGTTGGCGTCGGTAACCTGGCCGCCAAAGGCGTTGATAAAAGGAATCAGGCGGTTGAAGTCGGCGTTCATGATGACGGGGGTCTCGACTCCCTTGGCTTTCAGGGTGAGGGTGGAAAAGTCCTTGGCAATACCGTAGATTCGGTTGTTGAAGGTGAATCCATCGATCAACGGCTGGGGGAAGTCTTTGATGTTGATCCCCTTGAGGTAGCTGTCCAAGGGCAATAGGCTGTTGGACCGGGCAAACTCTTCAAAAACGCTGACGTCGAGGTAGAAGAGGTCGGCGGCGGCAATCAACAGAACGAGTTTTTTCATGGGCATCTCCTGGAAACCAGACTAGGCCCGTTTCACCAGGACGTACATTCCTCCCATTGTCCCGGGCATGGAGGATATTGACATGAATCCCGTTCGATCCTACCGTTGTTCATGGATATCCGAAACATCGGTGTCAACGCCACAGGTTCGATTGGACGCCACGAGCATACAGAAGAACGGGTCCACGAGTTTCATTACTTTCTCGACGGTGGGGGTTCTTTCACCAATGCGGGAAAAAAATACGCTGTCCATCCGGGGGCTTTGTTCTATTCGCGGCCCCATGAAGTCCATCAGGCCGATGAAAACCCGGCAGGGCCCCGTATGATCATCTACAACCTGAGCTTTTCCGCCGAAGCCTCGGGTGATGAAGCCTTTCTGAGTTTTCTGGACCGCCAGTTTCTCGACACAGCAACTCTATCGATAGGTAAAGATTACGGTCTGCTGTTTGAAGATCTCAGGCGCAAGGTTGCATCCAAGGATCTTCTATTATGCCTTTCTGCTCAGCACAGGTTCTTGGCCTTCACCTATGAAATTCTCGGCGGTCAGATCAGAGATCATCACCCCCGGGGACAGCTGTATGTCGACGAAGCCCTGAACGTGATGCAGGCCTCGATCACGGGTTCGCTCGACCTCGATAGCCTCGTCAGTCACTTGGGGATTGAGAAATCCTACTTCATCCGGTTGTTCAAACAGGTGGTCGGCATGCCGCCTGTTCGATATTTCTTGAATATGAAAATGGACGCAGCAAGAAACAGCCTTCAGGATCCTCAGAAAACCATTAGGCAGGTGGCCGCCGAGCTGGGCTACGAGGACGAATTCTACTTTTCACGCTTGTTTAAGGCGACCGTAGGCCAGTCTCCCCAAGCTTTCCGAAATCGGTAGCTAGTCCCACACCGTTTCAAGACCAGGGTAAACCGTGATGAGGGGATCCCGAGTGGCGAGAACATGACCCTCTACCAGTGCTTGCGCGATCAGCAAGCGGTCAAAGGGATCTTTGTGGAGAGGAGGAAGCTGCCCAAGTTGCCATGTGTGCTCGAGGGTTACAGGAAGAACGACCCAATGGTTGCGGCTCAGTTCACGTTCGACAATCACCCGGAGCGGCTCCTTTAACACCAACTTGCCAAGACCCGCTTTAATCTGGGCTTCCCAAGAACAGACCGTACTGAGAACAACTTGGTTGGTAGAATCTCTAAGAAGATCCAGCACGCCTTTAGGAAGCTTTTCGGGTTCTAGAGCCCACCATAGAAAGGTGTGGGTGTCGAGAAGAAACGACTTCACTCAAACTCCCGTAACACCTCGGGGTCAAGGGGTGAGTCAAAATCGTCTGCAACCCAACCCTTGCCGGCCGATAACCCCGGCACTCTTGCCCCACCAGAATTTAAGAGAGGAGTGAGGACCAAAACAGCCTTTCCATTCCGAGCGATACGAATTTCTTCTCCTGCCAAAGCACGCTTGACCAGCCGGGAGAAATTGGTTTTTGCTTCATGCATGTTGACTTGCATAAGCTAAATAGTAAACTAACCCCTGGACTAAGTCAAGAATCGAGGACGATCTAGCCGGTAATACACCTGGTTCTCGGCCTCAACCTCAACCAGTTCCCACGATTCGGGGATAGGGGCGCTGACAAAGCCGCAGCGTTGCAAGAAGCGGACGGAAGGGAGGTTTTCGCGGTTGGTGAGCGCCGAAACGCCTTCCAGAAAAAGCGCGGACCACGCCCACGAAAGGACGGCCCCCACCGCTTCGGTCATCAGGCCCTTTCCCTGCCGGGAGGGGAACAGCTCGAAGCCAATTTCGCAGTCCTTCCTGTTGGTGGTGAAATTCCAGAGGCAGACCGTGCCAATCAAGGGGCCGGCCGGTCCTTCAGAAAGAGCCCAGAAATACCATTTACAGGCATCCATACCAACTTGAAGCTTCAGGCGTTCCTCACGGGCCCGCTCCAGATTAGGCCAAGGAGCACCGTCGGCCCATTGGATCACCAGGGGGTCGGACCTCAAACGCCAGAACTGGCCGTCATCGCGGGGGTCAAGCGGACGTAGAACCAGACGTTCGGTTTGAAAAACAGGCTGCGTGACCATATCGGATCACAAATCCTTCTGCAGCCGATAATACGTAACTCCAGGCGGATAGTTCTCCCGGATTCCCAGAACCCTGTATCCCCTGGACTGGTAAAAAGCCGGGGCCAGAAACCCAAAGGTGGTCAGGTACACCGCGCTGCAACCACGGGTAGCGGCCTCTCTCTCCGCGCAGTCCATCAGGGCGGTTCCCAGTCCCGCGACTGGGACACCCCCCTCATCATGGAACACCGCATAAAAGGGTGTTACCGCGCCCTCTTTGCGAATTTCCAAGTGGGCCGGAGAACGGTAATTATTGTATTCCTTGAGGCGGTCGGTGAGAAAGGTTTCGAGAGATTCGTCACGAAGAGTGGAAAGCTTCAGGTCCATGATTTCACTCTAACCTGGGAGCGCGTCATAGTTCCATGGTGTAGAATGGAAGGATGAAATCCGTGATCGCGTTTACCCGCCGGTTTTTTCGGGAATTACTGCTTCAATCCGGACAGTTTGCCCTCTTCTATCTGCTGATTCAGTTCAGCATGGCTGGCTTGGGATTGTTCACCGACCTGGGTCACACGATGCTGCTGGGTATCTTGGTGCTACAAACCTCCATCCTCGTTTTGTGGGGGGACCGCCCCTGGGTCAGGTTTGCGGGTTCCCTGGTGGCACCCCTTTGTTACAGCGGGCTCGAGAGCTTGGATGGTTCCGAGTTCCTGCTCAATGCAGCCCACGCGGGATTTTGGATCTTCTCGATTGTAACAGGAGCCCTTCAAGCCTTGACTCTGAAAACCCGCCGTCTCAACCTGCGGATTCAAAGCGAGTTTTTACTGACCTTTCTCAATGTCGTGATTTTCCTGGTGCTGTACTTCTACTTCGATACAATGAAATCGGTGGGCAAGGGGTCTCCCGAGCTGAGCCTGACGAGGATTGTGCTCCACATACCGGAGTTTCTCGCCAACCCCACCCACCTTTACATTCTTTGGGGGGGACTCTTGCTGGCGTTCAGCCTCGCGTTGGGGCGAACCGAAGTGCTCAGGCTCAAGGAGAGGCTCAACACCCTGTTTGGTCAGTACGTGGACCGCGACATTGCCGATGAGATTCTGGCAGGCCAGGGAACCCAAGCCCGCCAAGTCGATTTGGCGGTATTGTTCTCCGACTTACGAAACTTCACGGCGTGCAGCGAAAAAGCCGATCCGCAGGCTGTCACCGCCATGTTGAACCTGTACTTTTCCCGGTGGACGGAGGTCGTGCGGCGCCACGGCGGAGTCGTCGACAAGTTCATCGGTGATGCGGTCATGGTCCTGTTCGGTCTCAAAGGAGAGGCGGGAGCCTGCGATGCCGCCGTCGCCTGCGGCCGTGAAATGCTGGCGCTATGGCCGTCGATCCGCGATGAGCTGATCCGGCTCAAGCTCCCCGTTCCCGATGGCCTGGGCATCGGACTGCACTTCGGCCCCACCATTCTGGGGGATATCGGGAGTGAGGAGCGCAGAAATTTCACCGTGATCGGGGATACCGTCAATACGGCATCCCGGCTGGAGTCCGCGTGTAAGGGTACCGGAAAATCCTTTTTGATCACCCGCTCAGTTTTCGAACGGCTGTCACCCGAGATGACCATGCGATGCACCGCTTTAGGGAAGCTGCGGTTCAAAGGGAAACAGCAGGTGCTGGAAGTCTGGGCGCTGGAGAAATGAAATGGAACTGAGAGACCTTTGTCATGTCAAAGACTTGATGGCCACCGTCGTTCAACTGGAAGCCACCCTGCGAAAGGAGATCGGCCTCAATCTGAACCAATCGTTCGCTCTGTGCTGCCTGGCAAAGGGGCCGTTGAGTGCGGGAGCGCTGGCTGATGAACTGCGCATTCATGGAGCCAGCCTTTCGAGGATCATCAAGACTCTCTACATGAAGGGCTACATCTACCGCGACACCAACTGGGGAGACAGCCGGCAAAAGGTGCTGTCCCTGACAGAAACCGGACAGCGGATTGCCCTCACCTTGGCAGGCTGCGAAACGCGGTTGTTTCCGCTGGTTTTGGAAGACTACGATCTTGCAGAAAATCAATAGTGCCTTTATTATCGTTAATATTTAACAGTGTTAAATATTAACTACGTTAATCGTTAGTGTGGTTAATCGTTACCTCTGTGAAGGAGCTTCTATGTCAAAGTATGTGATTGTCGGTGGAGTCGCCGGGGGTGCTACCACCGCTGCCCGTCTGCGCCGCAACGATGAGAATGCCGAAATCATTCTGTTTGAAAAAGGCGAGCATATCAGCTACGCCAACTGCGGCCTGCCCTACTACTTGGGCGGTGTTATCACCGAGCGTGACAAACTGTTCGTCCAGACCCCCGAAACCTTTCAGGCCACGTTGAACGTCGACGTCCGGGTCAATTCGGAGGTCATAGCCATCGACCGGGCCGCTAAAACGGTGACGATCAAACGTCATCCACAAGAGACCACCTACACCGAGACCTACGACAAGCTGGTTCTCAGCCCCGGCGCCGAACCGGTACGCCCGCCGATTGTAGGAATCGACACCCCAGGCATCTTCACGCTGCGCAATGTAATCGACACTGACCGGATTAAAAAGTTCGTCGATGAGCGCAAGCCCCGCCGTGCTGTCGTCATTGGCGCGGGTTTCATAGGCCTCGAAATGGCAGAGAATCTCCACCACCGCGGTGTGTTTGTCACCATTGTGGAAATGGCCGCCCAGGTCATGGTGATGCTCGACCACGAAATGGCAGCCGAGGTCCACCAGCACTTTAAGGTCAAGGGAGTCGAGGCCTATCTGGGAGACGGGGTTCAGGGCCTTCATCCTTTGGGCGATAAGATCAACCTCAAGCTGACCTCGGGGAAAGAGCTGGAAACCGATATGGTCATCCTCTCCATCGGTGTCCGCCCCGATTCGGCCTTGGCCGGTAAGGCCGGGATTGAGCTGGGTGTCACCAAGGGAATCAAGGTCAACGAGTACCTTCAAACCTCGGACCCCGACGTATACGCCGTGGGCGACGCCATTGAGTTCCCCTCACCCATCACCGGAAAACCGACTATCACCTATTTGGCCGGGCCTGCCAACAAGCAGGGCCGCATCTGCGCCGACAACCTGGTGTTCGGCAACAAGTCGAAATACAAGGGGGCCATTTCGACGGCAGTGGCCAAAGTCTTTGATCTGACAGTCGCTTCCACCGGTGCCAGCGAAAAGCTCCTCAAGAAGGAAGGCATCCCTTTCCACAGTTGCGTGACGCATCCGTCCAGCCACGCCGGGTACTACCCCGGAGCCATGGCCATGACCCTCAAACTTCTGTTCAGCCCCGAAGGCAAAATCCTGGGAGCTCAAGGTGTCGGTTACGAGGGAGTCGACAAGCGCATCGATATGATCGCGGTTCTGCTGGGTAAAGAGGGCACCATCGACGACCTGATGGAAGTCGAGCATGGGTACGCGCCACCGTATTCCAGCGCCAAGGATCCGATCAACGTCCTGGGGTTCATCGCTCAGAACATCTTGCTCGGCCGGTCCACCTCCGTCCGCTGGGACCAACTCAAGGAACTCAACGATCCCTACCTGATCGATGTCCGAACCCCCGATGAGTTTGGCATTGGAACCCTTTCGGGAGCGGTGAATATTCCTCTTCCCCTGCTCCGCGGCCGCTTGGGAACCCTTCCAAAAAGCAGAAAGATCCTGGCCTTCTGCGGCGTCGGTCTGCGCTCGTACATGGCCGAACGGATTCTGAAGCAGGCAGGCTTCGATGCGGCCAGCCTTTCAGGCGGCTACAAGACCTACGAACACGCCACGATGAAGCAGTCCAACGAGGACATCTTCGCCAAGGATTTCATCGGCAAGGACGGCCAAGTCTACCAGACCGATCCCGAGCGAACTGACCCCACCCGCCCCTCGTTTGTGAAGCTATTGGAAGTGGACGCCATGGGCCTGCAATGTCCCGGCCCCATCCTCAAGCTCAAGACCGAGATGGACAAACTGGCTCCCGGCGGTCGCCTGCGTGAAACCGCCTCGGACCCTGGTTTTGCCAGCGATGTGGCCAGCTGGGCCAAAATGACGGGCAACACCCTGGTTGAGCTGACTCAGGAAAAGGGTAAGATCACAGCGGTGATCGAGAAGGGCCGAGGTGTGCCTGCCTCACCAGTAGCCGGTGGCAACAACACCACCTTGATCGTGTTCAGCGACGACATGGACAAAGCCTTGGCCAGCCTGGTCATCGCCAACGGTGCGGCCAGCGCCGGCAAGCAAGTCACCATGTTTTTCACCTTCTGGGGTCTAAATGTCATCAAAAAGGTGAAGAAACCTTCTGTACGCAAGGATTTGATGGGACGGATGTTCGGCATGATGCTGCCTGGCAGCCTGCATGGTCTCAAGCTCTCCAAACTGCATATGGCGGGAATGGGCACAGGAATGATGAAGATGCGGATGAAAGGTCTCAAAATCGACAGCCTGCAGGAAATGCTGGACGCCGCTCAGAAGGCCGGTATCCGCATGGTCGCCTGCAACATGAGCATGGAAGTCATGGGCGTCAAGATGGAGGAACTGGTGGACGGAGTCGAGGCAGGAGGCGTGGCAGCCATGCTGGAAGCTGCTGACACCAGCCGCGGAACCTTCTTTATCTAGGAAGCGCCTAGGAGCTCAGGGTGAACTTACCGACCTGAGCTTCGAGAAGGCCCACAGAGTCCTTGTTCTCAACACTGAGATCGGTTACCTGGGTGACAGCCAGGGTGATTTCCTGGGCCCCTTGGGCCATTTCGGCAATCCCCTGGTTGATCTCCTCGGTAATTCTGTTCAAACGGGTCATTTCTGTCAGAATGGTCTGGCTGCCAGCAACAATTTCTGCCGAACCCTTTTGAATTTCGTCAAACACCCGGCTGATGCCGCTGATTGACTCCAGAACCATATCACCGCCCATGCTCTGGGTCATCATGGCATTCCGAATTTCGTAGTTCCTCTCGTTCAATGATTGGACCCGTTCAATCATGACATCAAAACTCGACTCAACACCCTTCGAGTCCGTCACGGCCCTATCAATCGATTGTTTGACACTATTGAGAACCTGGGAGATCGACCGGGTCTGCTCGGCGGAGTTTTCGGCCAGCTTGCGTATCTCGTCGGCAACAACTGCAAAGCCCTTGCCGGCTTCTCCGGCGTGGGCCGCCTCAATCGCCGCATTCATCGAGAGCAGGTTTGTCTGGGATGCGATGTTGGAAATGATGCTGCTGGCCTCGAGCATTCCCTCGGCCGCTTCTCCGATTTTTTGAATCGTCTGTACCACAGCTGTCACTTTCTCTTTGCCGATATTCGAATCGAGCGTCAGTTGGGACAAATTCTCGGTGTTTTTTTCCTGGGTGGTAGCCAGTGCCTTGATAGAACCCGACAAGACATCGATGGCGGCAGAAACCTGACGCACACTTTCCGACAGCTCATCGATGTTGTGATGAACGTGCCCGATGTTCGCGGTCATGTGTTCCACCGTTGTCGTCGTTTCAAGGACTCCCGAAGACTGATGGACAATCTGGTTTTTCATCGACTCGATGTTGGCGGTAATCTGAACAATCGAGGCTGAGGTCTGAGTCATGTTTGTCGAAAGCTCTTCTCCGCCCTTGCCCAACGTTACCGAGGTTTGCCGGATGGTCAGAACCAGATCGTGCAGACCCAACAGAAACGAGTTGAAACTCTTGGCCAGCGAGCCCACTTCATCCTTGGTTTTCACGGCCAGCAGCTTTGTGACGTCGATGTTGCCCTTCTCCACTTCGGCCAGCCGCAGGGCAGTCAGCACCAGAGGTGCGGCTATCGAGCGGCCAATCAGAAAGGCCAGGCCGACAGCAATGACCAGGAGAATCGCGATGACAGAAACCAAAATGTAGATGAGCGACACAATGTCAGACTGGAACTCGCCTTTTTCCGCTGCGACGGCCAGAATCAGATCTGTGCCCTCAACAGGAGCATAGCCGACGATAATGTTCTTCTTGTTGAAGAAGTATTCGCCCGTGCCCCGGCCATTGGTAAGCATGGCTTCAAAAACCTGCGCCAGTTCAGTCAGGGAAGGATCTTCTTTGACTTTTTCGATGGGCGCAAATTGGGTCACCACCATTTCTTTGTTAGGATGGGCGACAATCACACCCTTTTTGTTCACAAGGTACGCATACCCCGATTTTCCGAACCCCATGGTAAGGATCAACTGACTCAAAGCGTCGCCGTCTAGACGGCCAATCAAAGCACCTGTAACCTTATCATCAACAGTGATGGGCGCTGCTGCCATGACGACAGGCTTGCCAGTTACCCGGCTGATCAGCACATCCGAAGTCACTGCCTCACCCGCCAAAGACTTTTGGATATAGTCCCGGTCACCCAGTTGCGCTGTCGAACCCTCGAGGACATAGCGCGCGGTACCATCGGGAGTTACCACGGCAAGGTCCAGATAACCATGACTCTCGACGTCAGGAGTAAGGCTGACCTTCTGGGTGTTCCAATCCATTGTCCTCGTGCGTGCACGGTTGGCAATTTCCTGAAGGATCACCAGGCGGGTGCTGATATCCTTCGAGACAAGCCTCTGCCCTAAATTGACCTGGGCTTGAAGGGTCGCCATCACCTGTTTCTCGACCGCCTGCGAACCAAGACTGACGGAGACAATTCCTGTGGTTAAAGAAACCAGGAACACGAGAGCCCCACCTGCAACACCGATTTTTTGGGAAAGCTTCATAGGTCAAAGTGTCGCTGATTGGATTGCACCCTGCTAGAGAATCTTCTCTTGCGGGGTAAAGGGAGCCTGCATTACAATTTTTTGGATGGGAAACGACACAGAAGCCTCCAGCGGACTGATTGGAAAAAAAGTTTTCTTCATTTATCCCAACAGTGTCATTCAGGTCGAAATGGTCGCTGAACTGATCAAAGAAGAATATGAAATCTACCTGGTCAAGGATTTTCTCAAAGCTGTGACGCTCTTTCGGCGTTACCCCAATTCCGTTGTTTTCGTCAACATCGATGAGGGACAGGCAGAACCAGAGTGGGAAGAGTACATTCAGACCCTGCAGAACGACCCCGATCTGGAGCCTCTGCAAATCGGGGTGATGACCTACAACAACGACCCGGTTCTGGCCCAAAAATATCTGATGGACATGGCTGTTTCAGGCGGTTTTGTCAAACTGAACCTGGGCCTGAAAGAAAGCACGGCCATTGTCAAAAGAGTGCTGGAAGCCAATGAAGCCAGAGGCCGGCGAAAATTCCTGCGGGTGATCTGCGGCGATAAAAACTCCTCTCTGAACTTCCGTTATGGCGAAAAAACACTGTTGGGAACAGTCATGGACATCAGTTCGGCCGGCATGGCCTGCACCTTTGAACCCGACCCAAGACTGAAGGCTCACAGCGCCGTCGAGTCCATCCAGCTCAAACTCAAAGGAATCCTGTGCCTGGTTTCCGGTGTGGTCATGGGCACCCGCAGCGATGGCGACAAGCTGGTCTACGTGATCCTGTTTAGCAACAAGACCAACCCCGCGGTCAAAGACAAGATCCGCAACTTCATGATGTGGGCGTTGCAGAACCAGGTTGAACGCGAACTCGAGGCGATCACGTAGAACCGTCGAGGTTGCAACGAGCCAGCGAGTGCACAAAAGCGGTTCCGCAGATCCAAAGCACTGGGATTACCCGGGGGGTAGGACTCGCCGGTGTTCTTGTCAAACTGTTGGTCCTTGCCCGATGTAACACCCCGGACGGAACACTAGTTTGTGACCATGAGCGGACATGTCAACCTTTATGAGGCAGGTCATGAGGGCCTCGTCCTGGTTACCCCGGATCCATAGGGCCGAGCGGTCTCTGCGACGTCGCTTCGCTCCTTACACTTGACGGTTTCGACGAGTGGGGCCGTTTCGTTTTTAGTTTAATTTCGGGGATCCGAAAAGCGCCTGGGGATCTGAAACGGAAGAGATTCCTTCGAGAAACACCTCCACAAGTCGGGGATCGAAGCTAATGCCTTTTTCTTTTTCTATAATTGCTTTCGCTTCGTCATAGGTGAAAGCTCTTTTGTACACCCGTTCACTGACCAATGCATCAAACACATCGGCGATGGCGACGATCCGGGCTTCTAGGGGAATCGCGTCGCCTTTGAGACCGCTTACATACCCATTCCCAGCCCACTTCTCATGATGATAGAGCACAATGTTTTTCGCCATGACATCAATGGCGCTGTTTCCTAAGATCTGGTGTCCGATACTGACATGAGCCTTGACCTTCTCGAATTCCTCGGCCGTCAGCCTCCCTGGTTTCAGGAGAATTTCTTTATCGAGACCAACCTTACCAATATCATGCAGAAGAGAATACAGCTTGACCAGCTTGACGAAGCTTTCGTCCAGCCCTGCCTTTCGGGCGATAAATTCCGAGATCAGTGAGACACGCTCGATATGGTCTCCGGTTTCCTCGTCGAAGTAGAAATTGGTGCTCTCAAGGACAGTCACCATCGCAAAGGTGAGCCGCTCAATCTTTGAACTAAGCTCCGCGACAAGCCGTTTTTGCCGGTAGGCGCGACAAGCCTCGCGGATGGTAAGGAGAAGGTCCTTTCTGTCCCAGGGCTTTGACAGGTAGCGGTACAGCGCATTCCCGTTTACTAGATTTACAACAGCTCCGATATCCGAATAGCCCGTGAGCAGAATCTTCGACGTGTCGGGAATAAGAGCCTGCGTCTTCAGCAGGAGCTCTTCGCCGCTCATAGAGGGCATGCGCTGATCGGAAATCAAAGCAGGTATTTCATCCCCTTCCCTAAGAATATCCCCGATCAACTCCAACGCGGCCCGGCCTGAGTCTACAATGTCAATTGCCAGCGCGGAAAAAAACTCGTCAGCCTTCAGTTCCTGCCTGAGACTCTGGAGAAGGATGCTTTCGTCGTCGACGCACACTATGTGTTCGTTACCCATGGGAGTTCGCCTCCCTACTCGGGAAGCAACACTGCGTGATGATTCCCAATAGTTCCTTCGAATTCTGAGGTTTTATCAAAACCAATCGTATTGAACTCATGTTTCGTTTTTCTTCTATTGCCCTACCGTCGCCGTGGCCGGGGATCATGAACATGATCCTGGTCCCCTTGGTGTTGAGTTGCTCAATGATTCACCTCTTTCGCGGCAGCAGGAAGCATAACGGTAAAGACGGTGCGTCCTGGCTTCGAATTGACCGTGATTGTCCCCCCGTGGCTTTCGATGATCCTTGCACAGATATCCAGCCCTAGGCCCATGCCCTCGCCCTCCTTCTTTGTGGTAAAAAAGGGCTCGAAAATCCTACCGATAATTGACTCCGGAATACCATGGCCAGAATCCTCGAAGGACACATAGACTATTCCTTCACGTGTTTCCGTCCGGATCTGTAGGTCACCCTTAAACTCCATCGCCTGCGCGGCATTCCGTATCAGGTTCATCCATACCTGCGACAGTTTGTCAGACGAGCCGGTCACAGTAGCCCCAGAAAACCAGCGCTGCACATGAATGTTTTGCCTGAGAATATTGTTCATGAGCAGCAGCACCCGCTCGATATCCGCCTCAATATCCACGGTCAGTTCGACGTCTTTCAACTCGGGTTTGAGGTAGGAACGCAGGGCTGAAACGACATTTGCAGCCTTGTGAGCAGCAACACTCACAATTTCCGCCATCCGGCGGGAAATCAGGGGATTGGAAACCCAGGACAGTATCTCGATGCTTCTAGGGTTGTTCAACAATACGGTCAAGTCCTCCGGACAATCGGTAATTCCCAAATCCACGAGCATCTCTGCAGCTTTCCCGCTCTCGGGAATTCCGGCCGACTCGAATTCCTGCTGAAGCTCTTTACGTTTTTTCCTGTCGGAAACAGGCACATCGAGACTGGTGCTTTTCTTCGAACCAAGTTCAAAGACGACATCATAGAGTGCCCTCCCTCTTTCGTCGAGTGAAAGCAGAAACTTCACCAGTCCGGACTGATTTTTGTCGAAATAATCGATGAGCAGTCTGTTGGAAGACAATATCGCGCCGAGAGGTGTATTGAGTTCGTGCGCCATCCCCGCAGAAAGATAACCCAGTGTCGAAAGTTTTTCCGAAGCGATCAAATGTACTTGTGCCAGATGCAGATCCGTCAGGGATTTCTGCAGTTCCGCTGTCCTTTGGCCTACCCTGTGCTCAAGATGCGTGTTCGCTTCCAGAAGCTCAAGATTCTTCGCCCGGACACGCGATGCCATCTCGTTCATTGGCTTGATGATCAGATTGACATCGCTGAACTGGGACTCTGAAATCTGCGTGTCGTAGTTGCCTCCAGCAATCGCACCGATGCCCTCAAATATCACAGCGAGAGGTCTCAAGGCTCTGTCCTTGATCACGTACCGATAGGCAAAAAAATTCGCCACGATCCCGGCAAGCACCACCAATACCGCAATAACCACGAGGCGGCGCTGGGTAGCCTCGACCTCCGCAATGCCGAAATGGAGCTCTACGGTACCCAAGAGCATTCCGTTATACTCGATTTTTTTGGTGATTAAGACTGTCTGTGGTGTGTCTGTCAGCAAATGCTTGTCAAGGAGGATTCCGGAAGCATCCGATATCAGACGAATTCCCGAAATGCGGCCCGAAAAAAGGAGAGCTTCGCCTATCCGTACCGACTGATCATCCTGTAACTCGTACAGCGGTGTCACCAGGAGAGCCGAAACTTCCTCTGCCGAGATTTGAGCCTTTCCTTTCAGATCCGATGTCATCGAGTCAGAGATGACAAAAAAAGATACCAGCTGCACAAGAATGAGAATTGCCGTGGAAACATAAATTGAAAGAAACATGAGTTCATCCAATAGCCTCCTGGAACGAAGAAGTGACCGCTGCGGGGTGTTCATTGGCTCACCTCAACGGTATTTCTGAATGATTTTGGCAAAGGTTCCATTTACAAGCATTTTCGCAATGGCTTTATCGATCAGGGGGACAAGGTCAAGAGCCGATGATTTCCTAGAAAAAGCAATATACAGATCGGTCTTTACCGTAGGAATAAATGAGGTTTGCTCAAGTTTGTCCCGCAAACCCAACTTAGCGATATCCCAGCTGATATTGGGATCCGTCCCGATCGCGAGATCGATTCGGCCCAGGGCAGCCATTTGTATTATCTGAACTTCCGTCACGAGGTCTTTTTTTAGCATCCTCGTGTCAGAGTTATAAGGCTCAAAATAGGCCGAGTTTTTTGACTGACCGATCACCTTGCCGTAAAGATCGTCGTAGGTTTTAATTGACGCACCGGCCCCCTTGAGGGCGTAAAAAACCGGTCGGACTGAGTAATAGGGTGTAGGAACATACTCTGAAAAGATCTGGCGTTCTGATGTCATGGCATAGCCGGATATACAGTCAATTAATCCGCTTTTCATCATTTCCAGCGCACGGGCCCAGGGATGACGCTGTATCTCGATCGTTACCCCCAACTCTCTTTCTAGGTAAGTGACCACATCGATATCAATCCCGACAAAACCCGAGGGTTCAGTTGGGTCATTGATACGGAAAGGAGGCCATTCCTCGGTTACCATGGTGATTTTTCGCTGGGAAAACGCAAAAATTGGCAGGAGAAGTAAAAGAATGCAGAGCAAAAGGCGGACCACTTTTTTTGCCATCGGGGACCTTCCATAAACTGATAGGAACTTTGATTCCGGTGTGTACAGTGGTTTTGCTCGACCTAAGCAGAATCAATTTTGGGCGCGACTAACGGTTGTTGTCAATACCGACCTCCTGGACTCCTTCCTCGGCTCGTGGCGGTAGCAAGCTGGTCTATGTCCTAGTGCAAAGGACAAGGTGCACAAGTTTACGAAGTGGTCTTTTCAGAACCGTCGAGCAGACTCAACAATCCTCGGACCCCGGCTTCGGTTGACCATCGGGCAGGGACGAGCCTCACCGAGCGGGCCAGCGAATAGGCCTCGGTGCGTACCCGTTCCTGCAAGGCATCGAGCAACCAAGGCCCCAGTTGTGCCAAACCGCCACCGATGACAATGAGCTCGGGGTCAATCAGGGTGCCCACGTTTGCCAGAAGGCGACCACACACCGTGACTAAGTGCTCGAACGCCAACAGGGCTTGGGGATCACCCTCGTCGAACCGCCGTCGCAGGGTTTCGGCAGGCACGCCGAACAGCCGCTCGAGCGCAGGCCCGGCGCCCCGCCATTCAATGGGCGAACCGGCATCATCTTTGGTCTCGCCTAATTCACCAGCCACGCCCCGGGTGCCGCGGTACAAGCGTCCGTCGATGACGAACCCCGCGCCAATTCCGGTGCTGAGGGTCACAAACACCAAGTTTGCCACACCGCTTCCGGCTCCTGTGGTGGCCTCGGCCCAGCAGGCCGCCCTGGCGTCGTTTTCCACAACCACCGGCACACCGAAACGACCCCGCAACCGCCTGGCCAAGTCAAAACGGTTCCAGCCGGGCAGGTTGGAGCAATCCATAACCGTGCCGGTGGCCGGGTCGACGATACCAGGCACACAGACGGCTAGCGCCGATGGGACCGTCCCCCAGCCTTCGCGGGGCAGGACCGCCTCAACAGCAGAACACAACGTCTCAAAGATGCTTTCACCCCCGCGCTGAGCCTCGGTCGCGACACGGTGGCTTGCCGCAAACGGCCCCGAGGGTCCCTCGGTTCCCTCGCGGACGGCCAGGATCTTTGTCCCGCCGACATCGACCGCGATTCGGTGTCCTCGATCGTGGCGGGAAGCCAAGGGAGTGACCACCCGGAACCGGCTCAGCAGATCCACGGCAGCGGGATTGCCCGGGGGGAGATACTCGCCGGTGTTCTTGTCGAACCGGTGGTCCTTGCCCCAGGCAGCAAGGTTGCGGACCACGGCGACAATGCCCTGCCCGATATAACGGACCTCGTCGTCGGTCATGGTCGGGTGCAACGAAACCCTAACCCACCCGGGCTTTTCGGAAAGGTCGCCGGCATCGATCATATCGGTAATGCGGTGGCTGGTACCCTGCCCGATACCAAACAAAATGTGGCCATAGGTTCCAGCGCAGCTGCACCCGCCCCTGGTCTGAATGCCGAAGCGCTCGTCGAGCAGCCGCACAATCAGGTTGTGGTGTTCGCCCGGAGCGTAGAAACTCACGATACCCAGACGCTCAAGGTGGTTGCCTTCCAGCAGCATCAGGGCGGGTTCCTGCTTCAGTTCGGCCAGCAGAATCGTCATCAGCTGGTTTTCGCGTTCCCGCATGGCGGCCGTTCCCATCGCCTCTTTCACCCGGATGGCCAGGGCCGCTTTGAATGTCATCGACATAGGCGTGGGTTCCGAACGGTGTGGTCCATTTAACGGTTCCCCCGCCGGGCTGATCGGGCACCTTGGCCCGGTAGAGCGCGTTGTTCAGCACCAGAACTCCGGATGATCCCGGACCCCCGAGGAACTTGTGGGGGCTGAAGGTGATAGCGTCGAGCTGCTGGGCAGGATCAGCCGGGTGCATGGTGATGTCGACGTACGGCGCCGCAGCGGCAAAGTCGACAAAACACAGGCCGCCGTACCGGTGCATAAGAGCCGCCATCTGATGCCAGGGGGTGAGCAGACCGGTCACATTCGACCCGGCGGTGAAGGCTCCCATCAGCAGCGGGCGGTGTGCATTAGCCTGAAGGCGGCGCTCTAGATCGGCC
>JFJP01037437.1_pt1 | contig 28656 bp, 45 predicted proteins | sample 431651 | NCBI WGS metagenome assembly JFJP01 (sample SAMN02602958, study PRJNA72255) | Microbial mat metagenome, whole genome shotgun sequencing project. | biome: fresh water; feature: sink hole; material: water; isolation source: purple microbial (photo- and chemosynthetic) mats found in... | reverse complement strand
CACATCTGCACAGAGCATTCCTACTGCTTCTGAGACAACGGTCACTGGATGGACTAAAGTTTATGATAATACAAATTCTTTTAATGCAACAACTGGAGCATTTACAGCACCGATTAGTGGAGAATATGAACTAAACGCATTAATATGTTATGCTTTAGCAGCTTGGACAGCAGGTAATGATATAGAGCTTTATGCATATGCAAATTATACCCAGAGCAATTTAGATGTAATTTTTCCACCAACTACAGCTACGACTATATTTTCCTTAAAAGGAAGTGTTAAATTCAAACTTCTTGCGGGGCAGATTTCATATATAAGCGTATATCAAAATTCAGGCTCTAGCAGGTCTCTAATAAATCAAGCCAGACTTAATCATATAACAATTTCTAGAGTCAGTTAATTCAGGGGTATTACCAGACGATGACTTAGTTGAAGCTAAGAACGTTGTTTTTGCTACAGCTGGGTCCCGATTAAAAAGGGAAGGGCTGAATTACTTTGATCAAATCGCAGTCCCCGCAGCTTCGTCTGTAACCAAGTCTGGTACTACAATAACCATTGTCTTTGCTTCAGATATAACATCTTCCACCAGCCAAATCTTCTTTATTGGTGAAAAGCTTAATATTCAAGCAACAGCTTCTGACTACTCAAACGCTACAGCTACGGTTACAGCTATACCTGCTGACAACACAATCCAGTATACAGTAGGCGTTGAGCCAGCTGATGCCAGCACGACTCTCGTCTCAATAACTAGACTTGCTAACATTGTAGGAATTCATGATTTTTGGTATTACGATTCTGTTAGCAATTCCAAGCTGCAGCAAGTCCTAGCTGTAAATTCTAACGCCCAAGTGTTTAGATATTCAAGCTCTGGTAATAGGGTTTATCTTGCCAATGATTCCTATGCAGTAACCTTTCAGGATTCAGGGGATACTGTAACCTATAATAACCACGGATTAGTTCAGGGAGACTTCATATCATTTACAAGTATAACATCAACTACTGGTATTAGTACTAATACAACTTATTATGTTGGTGGTACTATTACAGCCAATACTTTTCAACTTACATCTGTTCGTGGTGGAGCAACACCTATAACATTAACTACTGATGGTTCTGGCACAGCTGTAAGCCCATTATTCACTACTGATATAACTCATGCAACTTTCGCTACTATGAATGAGCGGTGTATGATTGCTTTTGATGGCATTGGTAATACACCTAAAATGTATGAACCACAAACTAGCACTACTGAAGTTAGAGGTGTGTATGGAGCACCGCCTAATGCTAACTATTTGCAAGTCCATCAGGGTAGAATATTCACTGATGATAAAGTACAAAACGAAAGTTTATTTTATTCATCCCCATTTAATATGGAGGAGTGGTCTGGTTATGGTGATTCAGGAACTGTTAATATAGGCTTTGGAGATGGGGATCCAGATGGTCTTAATACAATATTCCCGCCATTTAAAGATACACTTTTTGTGTCTAAAAGAAATAAATTATATAGATTAGATGGTGAAGCTGGTATATTCAATATTGTACCCGTATCAGTTGGTATAGGATCAGTTGGACATACTGCAGCGTGCGCAGTAGACATGGATGATGTAGCCTACGTATCTTATAAAGGTATTCACTCATTAGCAGCTACAAACGCGCATGGCGGGTTTCAATCATCATTTTTATCAGATAAGATTCAAAATGCCTTTAAAGACTTTTCACAGCAACACCTATATAGGACTTTTAGCACATATATCCCTAATGATAATGCTATATACTTTGCTGTTCCAACTGGTAACCTATCTACATCTATACCAGACGCCCTATATCTTTATAACACCAAGTTTAAATCCTGGAGTCAATGGCCTGACTTATTGTCTTATTCATTAGGCGTAGCCGATATTTTAGGTAAAAAGGAGCTATTGATAGGTGCTGCTGACGGTAGAATACTTATAACAGATCATGATGTTTTTGCTGACTATGAAACTAATGCTTATAATTATAGAATTAAAACTGGAACTATTTACGTTGATGGAGACCCTAGTAGTGTTAAGGCATTTAAACGCTTAGGTTTCATATTAAAGCCAAAAGGATCTTATACCTTTAATGTTACTGTTAACATTGATAATCACACGGCACAAACTTTAGCTTTCAATCAAACTACTGGGTCGGCTCTTTTAGGTGTTGACTTTATTCTAGGATCGACTACACTAGCAGGTGACTATGTATTAGCACCTTATACATTACCTATTGATGGTATTGGTAGGGGTTTAACTCTAACTATAGAGCAAACTGCGGCTGATCAACAGGTTGAAATATACGGGCTCGTGATAGAATGGGAAGGTGCTGACCTATCACAAGAGACTTTAGAAAGAGCGGAGGATTAATAGTAAATGCCAACATTAAATGTTACAAAAACTTACGCTGATAATGAAATACTAGTATCAAATGATATTGATAATATTATTGATTCTTTAGAGTCATTTATTAACAATGTAAAACTAGATGATCAAAACATTCAGGATAACTCCATTACTACTGCTAATCTAGCTGATGGCGCTGTTGAGGAAGCGCAGCTAGCAGCTGACGCTATAACCACAGCTAAGATTGCAGATAATGCTATCACCTCAGATAAATTCGCTCCAGGATCTGTAGCCGCAGATGCCTTAGTAGCAAATACAATAACTACAGCTAAGATTGCAGACAATACTTTTAGTAGATCATTAACCCCCGCTATAGAATTAACGGAATCATCTGAAATAAATGTAACAGGACTTACAGATGGTGTATGGACAACTGTAGCAACTATAAATATAACAGCTACTGCTGGGAGACCTGTAATCTTTATGTTGAATAGCGCAGGAGGCAGTTCAGGACAAGCTTCTATAACTATTCCAGGAATGGTTACTGGAACATCTGGAACTAGCAATACTTTATATTCAATGGGCTTTAGACTTAGAGCAGACTCTACTACTATTTCTGAGTTTAGCATAGGAGCATATAGAAACACTACTTATATGAGCGCAATTGGTCTTGGTTTCCCTGCTCCAGGAATAATACATATAGATACTAGTTTGTCAGGCTCGTATACTATAACACTGCAAGCTAATCCGAGCGATCATGCAGGTATCTTTACAGGTGGAGTAGTAAGATTAAAACTTGTAGCTCTAGAGGTAAGAAAATAATGGCACAATTAACTATACCAAGAACTTATGCTGATGGAGATGTTTTATACGAAGCTGATTTAGACCAGATAAAAGACTCCGTTGAAGAGCTTATAAATATAACAAAGCTTAATGGTGATAATATAGCTTCACAAGGTGTTACAGCTTCTATAAAAGCAGCTAACTCTGCTATCACAACCTCAAAACTAGCTGACAGCTCATTGTCATCTTCAAAGATTCTAGACGATAATATTACAACAATTAAGATTGTAGATGAATCCGTTACTACCTATATCTTACAGGATGATGGGACTACAGTAGCCTATATACTAGATGATAATGTAACTTCTAGTAAAATATATTCCTTAGACAACTCCTCCGAGGAGTCTATACTTCAGTTTGACACTGCATCTACTTCATATGTCTCTACAGGACATTCTATATCAATAACTTCAACAGGACTTAGGCCTACTATAATTATAATACAGCGTGGCAGCTTTGGAAGCCTTATAGGTGGGGCTTTATCTTCTTATACTGGCATATCATTCCTACAACTAAAATTAGTGCTAGATAGTAGTACTACGTTAGCAGAAGTTGTAGGAGGTTTAGGTAGGTATACTACTGATGCAACTGCACAAACGAACATCCTATCCTCGTCGCAAGTCTTATATTGTGGAATATTAGCAGCAGGGCCTCATACATTAGACTTATATGCATTAGTAATAAATGCAGCTTACACGGCAACACTTAGTAATTATGAATTAAAAGCAATAGAGTTATAATAATATAAGGATGATATGGCAACATTAACAGTTAATAAAACATACAATGATACAGAATTATTATATGAAGCTGATTTAGACGCTACAGTAGACAGCATAAAAGATTTTTTTAATACTGAAAAAATCGAAGGAAGCAATATTATCAGTGGTGGTGTTGATACTGGGAGTATTAAAAGTTTAAGTGTAACTACAGCTAAAATAGCAGACAGTGCTGTAACAAGTGTAAAGATACAATCTGAGGCTGTAACAGCTGCTAAGATTGGTGCAAACCAAGTTACTAATGCTAAAATAGCTGGCGGGGCTTTTACAGAAGGTAAGTTCTCAGATGTGCTAACTGAAGCTAAAATGGCTCCTTCTAATATACAAATATCAAGTGCGATATCAGGAGAACATGCTGGCAGTATTAACCCTGTGTTATCTACATCAGTAACTATAACTCTTACTCAAGATCGCCCAATTTTACTCGCTGTAATAGGCAGCTCCTCTGGATCATATTTAAAGATACTAGGATCAAGTACAGTTACTAGAGCTGCTGGATATATAATAGTTACAAACCCCGAGGCTGCTGATAACATTATCATAAGTCAACAATGGGCTTTTTTACCAGCAGAAGCTGGAGGATATTTATATGTTACACCTGTAGGAGCTGTTGGTATAACAAGCCCTGGAGTAGGTACATGGACTTTTCAGATGGGTCTTATACGAAATAACACATCTACTACCCTATATGGATCAAACCTAAGACTAGTAGCAATGGAGCTATAAAATGCCTTGCATTTGTAACAATTGTAACTTATACTATACAATATGTTCATTATGCCTTGAATGAGTTACAAATACCACTTATTGGACAGCATAATAGGTATATATACCTCTGGTGACCAGTATAATTTTTACATTAAGGCTTAAACATGACAAGTAGACTTTACAATCCAACCCTACACTACCCAATAGTAAGCAGCTGGTGGCTGGCACACAGCTGGCCTGTAATACCAGAGGACCATTTGTCCACCACAGGCATAATCATATATGATATTGATAACACACCAGTTTTAGCTGGGTGGGTATATAAAACTGACTCCAGCTTCGGCCTTATAGAGTTTACTATTGTCAATCCCAATATAAAGGGATTACAGCGTGATTTAGCATTTGACGTTTATATGGAAAGTGTGGTAAAATATAGTAAGGATTTAGGAATAAAGACTTTGTTTACTTCTTTGTCTAATCAGTCATTATTGAAGCGATTCATAAAGGCTGGTGCAACCATATCTGATAATGGTGTGACAAATCTAATTTGGAGGTTATAATATGCCATGGGGAACAGCAGCAGCTATAATTGGTGGATCAGCTTTATTAGGCGGTATAAGAGGCTCACAGGGAACCCCTGGAAGACAAGAAACTACGCAAAGAATAGTTGATCCAGCTGGTGGTCAGGAGGTAATGGCTGAACAAGGTGTTACTAAGAGTTATAATGATTTACAAGGCCTTGTTAATCAAGGTCCAGGAGCACAAGATATACAAGCTGGACTAAACTCTCAGCGTGGCTTCGCCCAGATGTTGCAACAATATTCTCAAGGCAATTACGCTCCAACCGCTCAAGATCAACAACTAGCGCAACAGATGCTTGCTCCACAGCAAGAAGCTATAAGACAACAAAGTGTACAAGCTAAGCAACAGTACGCTCAAACTGCTGCGAGGTCAGGTCGTGGTCCAATGGATTTTACATTCCAGAATAAATTGAATCAGCAATTAGGTGATATGCAAATGGGATTAGCTGCGCAGCAGTCACAGCTGGCAGCACAACAACCTGGACAACGATTACAATACGCTGGCCAATTAGCTCAAGTACAGAGTGGACTTGCTTCACAGGCAATGGCCAACAGACAAGCTATATTTAATATGGGCTCACAAATTCAAAATAATGCTAGAAACTTTAGAGCAGGTACTGCGTCACAAGTGACTTCAACCCCAGCTACTGGTGGTGGGTTTTTTGATGCCCTTGCTGGTGGTTTGGGCGGGGGGTTAGCTGGAGCTGGTATAGCTAACACTATGGGATTCTTCGGTACAAAAAATACAAATGATAACAATAATAATAATAATGCCAATGGCAGTTATTTAGGTGTAAATACTGCTTTTGGTCAGCAGCCTCAGCAAAGACCTGCCAGCACTTTAGGACTTAACTATAATTTTGGGAGGCCATAATGGCTAATAGTTTCGTAGATGCTTTAAATCAATTCAATAGTGGATTAAAAGATCTAGCAATCACTCGAGCTACTCAAAGCGCCGCTGAGCGTGTTCAACAAATTCAGCTTGGGGAAGATAACGATATGAAAAAGCGACAACAACTGTCGCAATTAGGCCAAGAGGTAGCTATGACTTTATCTGGGTTCGGAGCAGACCCTGCACGAATTCAACAAGTTGCTCAAACTATTAAACCACAGCAGTTCCAAAACGCTAATGATATGTATGAAGCTGGTATATCACAAGGGTCAGATGAATTAAAAGCTGGGGCTAAGGACTTGCAAGCATTTGAACAAGGCCCTGCACTAGAGAAAATGAATAAACAGCTTGCTGCTATGGAATCTAGAATGGCAACTGGTGCACAGACAAAAGCTGGGGATAAACTAGCTAATGCTGAAACAAAGCTTTTTGATATATGGAATAAAAACCCTATAACAAAAATGTCTCAAGTTGTTGCAATTCAACGAGACAAGATCATGAGCGCAGCGAAGCAACAAAGTGCAGCTGGTGATATGTCAATGATATTTGGTCTTATGCGTATGCAAGATCCTGAGTCAACTGTAAGAGATTCAGAATATGCCACTGCAGAAAATGCCAAAGGGGTTTCAGAATATATTAGAGGGCTTTATAATAAAGCTAAAGATGGCCAAAAATTAACTCCAATGCAGAGAGCAGATTTTATGAAAACAGCTCAAAACATGTATATAGCTCAGATTGATCAACAAGAGCGATTAGACATGACTTTAAAAAATAGAGCTAAAAGTTTAGGTATAGCTCCTGAGCGATTACCACTAGGTGAGGACTTATTCGGTAAGGGTTATGGTAGGAGAAAGAATAAAGATGGGTCCGTATCACAAGGAGTAACTCCTCAAAGTGCTAGTGATATACAGACTAAAATGGACATAAATAAATATTTAATAGAAGAATAGGGGCTATACAATGGCTGAGACTAAAAATCAAAAAATAAACGTTCCAGCAGTGTTAGCAGATACATTCGGGCCAGACGTTAAGCTAATAGGAATAGGCTCAAGTGAAGCTGGTCAAACAGGTAAGATTCAAGTCACAAACCCTGAGACAGGTGCTGTAGAAGAGAAGACAATTAATCTAGACAAAGTGCTACAAGATGTTGGTTTTCAAAAGCCTATGTTTATGGAAAAGTCCTACAATACTCCAGAAGAGCCTTTTGAAGAAAATGCCTTATCATTTAAAGATAAAGTTGAAATGAACTTTGCTAGCACACCAAAACAACAATTACAATTACTAAAACAAAAGTATGCAGATGTTAAAGTAGTAAAAAATAAAGATGGCAACGATGAATTTGTTGTAAAAAATAATGGTGCATGGCAAAAAGCTTCTACGAGTATAGGGGCGGATATAGCTGGTAATATTCCAGAAATGCTTGGCGGTATGTCTGGTGCAGCTCTTGGGGCCGTTAAGGGTGCTGTAGCTGGTACAGCTATAATGGGCCCTGGAATAGGAACAGCTGTTGGAGCTATTTCAGGCGGTATAATAGCAGGCGGATTAGGTACAGCAGTTGCTAAGCTAGGTGAAATAAAAGCTGCGGAGTTATTAGGAATCAGAACAGAAGAGGATGGACAAGTTCTTGGCCAAGAGTTAGCCAAAGAAGCAGTAGAAGATATGATTTGGAGTACTGCTACATTAGGTGCAGGTAAATTAGCTAAGAATGTTGTAGGTAGAATAGCTAGTAAATCTAAAATTGCCGGAATGCTCTCATCTGTATATGATAATGTTGGTATTGATGACTGGATGAAAACTATGCAATCATCCGACATTGCAAGAACAGTAAAAGCATATGTAGATTTAGATGTTAAGTGGGCTACTAAGAAACTAGAGGGCGGATTTGAAGCTGTTCAAGATGCACTAAGCCCTACTACAAAACAAATGAATGTAACCATGCAACAGGCAATAAAAGAGTTCCAAAGGTCTGCTTCAGCTAATTTTGAGCGTGGGATAAATACAGTAAAAGAGAGTGGTGCACTAGACGCTGCGGAACTTAATATAAAAGAGATTTATCAAAGCTACGGTAAGCAGCTTGTTGATATGGGTATTGCTGCCCACACAGAAAATGGGTTTCAGTTACTCGGGTCAAAAAACATAGCTAAGGGTGTTAATAAGGCAGGATCGCCTGCTGCTGTTAGACAGCTACAAACTATGTTTAAGAAACTAGACAATATAATGAAAACTGGTAACGGTAATTTTAATAACTTTCAACATTTCAAAGATATAAAAGATTCAATAACGGCAATAGAGCGTGAAGCTGGTATTTTTAATAGCTCAAGCTATAATAGTAATGTTGTACGATCTATGAAACAACTAGGAGCTGATTTACTAAGTACTGCTAAGAATGCTGTTGATGCTACTGGAAAATTCGTAGTTGAGAATGGTAAAAAGATCCCTGCTGGTGAGTATATGGACAAGGTAAATAAGAATTATTATAACTTTAAATACCTAAATGATGAGTTAGGAGATGTAATTAGCAAGGCAGATAGCAGCCAAGATATATTAAAACTAGCTCAAGATGTGTCCTCTAGTAAAAAATTAAACTTATCTGATGGCTTTATTCAAATGGGTCAAGCTTCTGGTCACCCTAATGCACCTAAAATACTTGATCAATTAGCTACTCTAAAAGCGTCTAAAAACATAGCTGAAATATACCTTCCAAGGAAGAGTCTTAAAGCTGCTGTTGTTGGAGCAATTGCACCAACTAGTGCTACTACTAGTGCAATGGTTACAGGTGTTACTGGAGTCGCTGGTAAGGTTAATAAGGGCGCTGAAATTGTTTCCAAGTATACAGGACTTGCTCACATGAATGATTTTTTACGTAAGATGGATCCTTCTGACAAAGCAGTTGTTTTAACTAATCAACAAATGTTAGATCAATTGTTGTCAGCTATTCCTTCTTATCATAGCACTAAAGAGGAGGCTACTAATATGTTAATGCAGCAAGTACCCGGCGCAGGGGCTCAGAATGGACCAAGATAACAAGCTAATAGATATATTATTACATAAGACAGATGCATTAGATTCACGACTTGATAGTATTGATAAAACGCTTGTGGCTCAACATGAGCAGTTAAAAGAGCATATGAGACGTAGTCAATTAAATGAAGAGAATTTAAATCTATTAAGAGAAGAGGTAAAGCCCGTTCAAAAACATGTGTTTATTGTTGAGGGGCTCATGAAGGTTATAGGCGCAGCAAGCGCCATATTTTTTGTGGTTCAACAAGCTCTAAAAGCGCTGTTTTAGTATACTTTTAACTCTACTTATTAAGTACTTCTGTATACTTCTGGTAATCCAAAATACTATTAAATAACATTTGTACGTCACCTTCATTAGATAATGCTATGGTGCTCTGTGTATAGCCAATAACTCCAGGGAAGGTTGAGTACGCACGTAAACCAAGATCATTTAGCATAACAACATTACCTACTTTTACGTCCATAGGAACATCATTACCTTCACCGTCAACATAACCCTCACCAGTCATTAGTACAATAGCCAATACAGCTTGCTGAGATTGAGCAGATAATTTTACTTGGTTAGACGGGGCAGATAAGATTAATCCTCCAGAAGTTTTAATCTCTTGGGCTGGTAATAGTTCTACCAATATTCTACCACCCATTAATTTATATAGCTGCTTTGCCTCTGGGTTCAAAAGCTTCTCAAATTGACTTAAATACTTACTTTCCATTATGTTTTACTCCTTATTCTTTTATTAGCATGTTTGGTGCTACAGCTGGGTTAGTAGCCCCGCCAATAGCAATTAATAATTCATTAATTAAATCCTCTGTCTTTACTAGCGTACAGTTTTTTACATACTCATCACTCTCTGGTGTCCCTAAAACAAATCCATTAGCAACGGCTGTATTTTGACATTCGGTGTCTAAGAAGTCTGTAATCTGTGCACTTAACTCAACGGTGTGTATAACTGTTACTTCCGTGGGCGCCTCAACTTTAATTTTATCTGGAACCTGAACTGAGTTAAAACAACCCATTGCTGTGTAATATATAGCTAAGACTGGTAACCATTTTAATAATCCCATCATGTTATCCTTTCACTTTTGTGCTGTTATAAATATCTCTCATATTAACTTCAAAGTCAATACCTTTAGTACTTAATACATTTCTTACCGCGTTGAAGTAACATAAGGCTACAAATTCATCTGATTCAACTGAATAAGGTTTAGCTTTATTCTTAAAATCATGTAGTGCTGAGTCAATGATTTCTCGCAGATTTTTTACTGTTAATGTAATCTCTTTTTCGCTTAAATCAACTCCTGTTGTCATGCTTAATATATAGTGACTCATAAATTCCCTATCCCTTCATCTGATTTCATTTCGTGAAATTTACTTCTTACTGCCTCAATAACTTTATAAACTAGGTCCTTTTGGTCCTGATTTAGGTCCTCTATTTTAATACCATCTAAATGTAGTACAGAATAATCTTCATATTTAATAATTTTTCTAAACACCTCTTGGTCTAAATCCCATAAAACCGAGTACATTTTACCTCGATTCATTACTAGCTCAATCTCTTCTGAGTCTGTCTCTGAGTCAAATTCAAAAATTACTTTCGCCATTTGTCACCTTCCTTTTCTTTCTTTGTTTCATCTTTTGGTTTCTCTTTATATAGTGGACACCAGTAACTATGAAAATACTCATGCCCTTTAGGGTACGCTGTAGCAGCACCGCACTCACAAACACTGCTTACAGCTCTGGCTTCATCCAGCGAATTTGCATACATCCAGTCTGGGAACCCAGCATCTTTTTTACTACTCTCGCTCATATCTATCCGCCTGGGCTATAAGACGTTCCTGATAGTAATCCGTTCCAGAATACGAGATTGCCTCTTGTAGCCAGTCTTGTAAGTCATAGCCATCAAAGTCAACATCATCTTCCAAGGTGACTGTAGTACGACCATGGGATGCAGTTACATCTGTGATCGAGTCAATTTGTATGTCATCTCTATATCTAGCGTCTACTACAAAGCTGCCATAAATTTCAATACCAATTGTATACTGATCTTCTGGATCAAGACCTAGCTGTCGTTGAATTTCAGGTGATAATTGATCTGATGACATATAACCTACAAAAGTTTCGTCATCTAATAATTTAAGACCTCGTATCTTTTCATCACAATGCTTTCTCATAACTTACTCCTTTATTTAATTATTTACTTTCTAATAACCATTTACTTAGTTGCTTATTATTAGTACCAGTAGACCTTATTTCATGTTGTTTTGCAAGCTTTTTCTTTAAGTAATATTCCTTCCAATAGGCTCTTATTTTATCCTTGTTTTTAGCTTGGTATTCCTTTAAATAAGCTAATTTCTTTTTCTTGTTTGAAATATACCATGCATGGTCAGCTTGTGCTTTTGTTCTCATTATGATACACTCTCGCCCTTTATAGCTTCATCTAACTTACTTTTTAACTTCTCTTGATTTAATGGTTGGAAGTATTTACTGGCTGTTTCAATACTACTCCAGCCCATAACCTCCATAATATCGCTATGAGTTAATCCATGTCTTGACAGCCTAGTTGCCAATAGCTTCCTTAAATCATGTGGCTTTAAGCCTAATTTTAATAAAGCCTGTCTAACAGCATTCTGTGTTGGTGGAGGTAATTCTCCATTATATTTGAAATATGTCTTTCTTAGCTTACCACCCTTACCTATGACCGTAGAATCTTCATAATTAACTTTATAAGCCTCATGAATTCTTAGTCCTGAATGGAGTATTGCTAGGCAGAATTGTCTTAGATTTGTATCTGGTATTGTTTGTATTAGTTCTTGTGCTTTGTCAAAATCTACTGCTAGTCTAGATGGGCGGTAAGCATTTCTAAAAACTTGAGCATTTCGTTTAGTGAAGTCTGAGAAGGGATTTATTCCATAAGGAATGGTTTTAGTTCTTAGTCCAAACTCATACCAGGATGAGGCACTTTGCATTAGTGTTTTTATTGAGTAGGGTTTATAATCCCTTTTCTTTAGTTCTTTATACAAGTCATTGCCGCTCGCCCCAACAACTTTTATAATCTCAATGATCGTGTTTAGTTTTGATTTCTCAGAATTGTAAGTAGTAGGTGACCAGGCATGTTCATGGTACTCTAGATACTTACAGTATGTTTCGTGATATTTATCTGCATATTTCATTTTATTCCTCGCTTGTTATTAATACAAGCTTAGCACTAATAAAATATACCTGTCAATACTTATTTTTGTTGTAATTTAGATAGAGCTAAATTTTGTTGTTTAACAATGTCAACTACTTGAGATAACGTAGTTTCTAGGTATTGTACTCTGCTGTTTAAGGCATTTAATACAGGTTCTAACTCTTCTCTTGGCACTGAACTTGACTCAACTTGAGGCATTTGTTGAGGTTCTGCTGCTGAAGCCGCTGGCTCTTGTTGTGGCTGTTCGCTTACTGCACTACCCTTATTAACAATCTTTGAGAAGGCATTTGATAAGAATGTATTTGATCCGCTATACGTTGCTATTACTCCTAATAGTCCTACTATCAACTCTGTTGTTAAGCTTGCTGGGCTCATTATAGCAATAGTAATTAAAGCTATCATAGCCACAATTGATATTAAAAACTTGCGACCGCCAATCTTGTCTAAAAACGTTGCTTGTTCATTCTCCATAAAAATTAGTTCCCTTTTTGTTTAAAATTAAACACATCAATCTATCAAATGTTTCTTTTTTCTGTAATAACCCTTTAATGAAGAATTCATAGTCTTCACCAGCAGGGTTCCAATACATGTTACCTTCATATGCCATAGTTAAGTGCCATAGCAACTTTTCTAGGTTAACTGTACTTATATCAAGTTCCTGATCTAAGTCAGCTTGGAACGCCGAGGCTGTTATGTCAGCGTCTTCATATCCAATACTTGGTGCATCTACAGTAATATAAAAATGATAAAGCAGGACCGTCAGCTGACGAGCTGTGATTTTCCTTATAGCCGGATCATTGTCTGGCTGGACAGGCTTCTGTCTAGGTGTAACTTTAGCTAATCTCACTTGTTGGCCCTGCTTACTCAAAATTTATTATCCTTTTTTCAAACCTTCGATCTTAGATTTAACAGCGCTGCTAGCACCAGGTTTTTTGAAGCTTCCGCCTCCACCTGATTGACGCTCTTGAACTTCTTTTACAAACATAAAAGCCGATGGTCCATATTGCCCTTCGCCCAAATGTAATTGGATCTTAGCTTTAGTAGTTTTGCTAAGCTCTTCCTTAAGAAGTTTAGTTGTCTCTTCGTCTAAACGAATATCAATCTTTTGTCGCCCTTTAGAGTCTTCACCAACTGAAGCGCTCTTAGCGAAAATGATTGTATTCTTTTCTAGTTCTTGATTTTGTTCGCTCATATCTTTGTCTCCTTGTCTTTAGCATTTTTTATGCTTGTTAATATTTGTTCTTTACTTTCGGTAACTGGAATAGTAACACCTCCAGCTCCCAATACAATTGTACCAGTATTAGGCAGTTCTATTATACCAACAATTTTATCTAAAAACAAGCTAATTCTTGAGCCCATTTTAGCTGCCTGTAAGTTAACAGCAAGTGTTAATTCAATCATAATAGCACCTGTATCTTGTTATTAAGTTTAGTGAAAACATCTAATGACTTCTCTGCTCTTGATCTATATTGAGCATACTTCTGTTTTAATATAGGATCTTGTTCTTTTTGCTCACGCGCTGCATAGCCTAATATAATGCTATCAATAAGTAACTTAATGGAAGTTAAACAAATGCTTTCAAGTACTCTTAAATCTTTTCGTCTTAAGTTTAGCTCGTAGGGCCCTTCGCCCTGTAGTGTAGCAAGGCGATTCATAACAGCTTTTAAAAGCTTGAATTCCTCTTCACGGCGTCTAACCTCTCTTGGTGAGCTACGAGTCTTATGTAAGTACATCCTATCAGTCTGTCTAGTTAATAGCGTAAGCTCCTCCTCGTTCAACTCTAGCGCAACTATATTTGATTTAGCACTTTTATTAATACTCATAATTTACCTCTCTTAATTGATACGCTGTGCTTATATGTCTTAAGTTCATATACTACTTTATTGCCAATATCAACTTTAAATATCTTATTATCCATCATATATTTAGCTATGTCAAGCTCTAATTTTTCATGCTCTTTCGTTAATCCCATAGAGCCGTGAAACTTAATAAGCTTATCTTGAATCTCTTCTGGTAATTCATTAACACGTTTAGGCCAATATTTACTAGGTAATGTCTTGAAGAATTCCTTTTGAACATCCTTATCTCCCCAGCACTGCTTCTTAAAATCACAAAAAGCGCATGAAACTGATCCTGGTAAAAATGTAGCTTTGGCCATAAGAGGGTTACCCTGATCCGCAGCTATGGCTGCTGAACGGAACTTCTCTTCAACTTGATCGTATAGCTCTTTACTTAAGTTAAATCTAACTTCACGCAGCTTTGAATTGTTCTTATTGTACTGCATAATAACACCATGATCTATGCCACGCTCTTTCATAAAGCTAGAATTGCCATACAGATTAAGCTGTAAAAAGTTAGCTGCAAAGAAGCCATCATTTAATTCATCTAAGAATGCTGGTAGATCCTCAACCCAATAAGCTGAATCAGATATTACCTGAACTGATTTCATATTGGCATATTTCTCACTATCTTCATCCCATTTAGACTTATGAGAGCTTGAGAACTTGTCACCCTTTGACTTGATATCAACTACTGCATTCCAACCATGAGCCTTAGAAATAAAACATAAGTCATTCTGCCCCTCCATAAAATGGTTTAGCTTCTGATTTTCTGCGTTTATTGTCCAAAAGGATAAAGTTTGTTGTGTGTACTTAACATCAAATAATTCACACTGTTTTAAGAAATAAATTAAATGCGACTCAATATTGTGACCCAACCCAAGCAAGCGAACAACTGATGGTTCCATCTGTGGCTTTTCATAGAACGCTTGTCCAGTATATTCCATTAATTGAAAAGCGAGGGACCTTTCGCAAGTGCCAGCTGCTGAAGGGCGAAGCGGGTTCTTAGGGTTCTTAACTGTATTGGTACGCTTTGCTTCAATTTCCTTTTCTTGTTTAGAATTTATATTGTCATCCAATAAGTCAACATAACCTACGGGTGGGCCTTTTAAACCGACTATTGTTACATCATTTTCATTAGTATCCATTTAATCCTTCTTTCTTGTTTCTGTTATTTATTACGTATTGCAATTCGTCATATTTAATCATCTTATAAACTAAAGCTCTATACACTTTAAACGTAGCAACAGCGTCATTTAGGGCATCGTGTTGCCTACCCTCGAATTCTACGTTCAACACTTCACAAGCTTTGCCAAGCCCAGCTATGGTTTTACCATTAGGCCGTGCCATAGCATAAGCCTGATATAAAGCTTTAATGTCTATACAGCGGCGGCTGAAGGCATAATCATTCCACTCTAGGTTTAGCTGTTGTCTTAACTCAAAGTGATCAAGACCCCACTGTAGTGGGAACTTGCTGACTTGATGTTTAGCTATATCATCCACCATCCTTTGATATGCCTCTTGTAGTGTAACTCCCATATCAACTTGTTGCTGATATATGCCAGTTAGCTGTTGAATAAACTCAGTTATTTGCTCCTTTGGGTTTATATAGATTCGACGCTGCACAAGGACCCTTCCGTCCTTAGCATTATTTATTGTGTAGCCTAGCTGAATAATTTTATTGCTTATATCGGTTTTATTCATCTCTAGGTCTAATGTTATTATGTTCATTTATTCCTTTCTAATATTTCTTTCAGATTAACATTACTCATTTGTACACTCTACTTTAATTAATCTTTCTTGCGCTACTTCATCATATGAGTCTTTGTAATCAGAATTAAAAGTTAGCTCTATCTGTCCACTAGGTGCAACTGCTGTTACTCTAGCTAAATTAGAGTAACCAAGCTCTCTTACACATTCACCTACTTTTAAGCTATTCTGTAATGTAGAAGTTATTGTGTACCCTGCAAAGCCTATACTGCCTCCAATAACTGCTCCTAATAATGTTGATGTAATAAAGTCTTTCATTTTATTCCTTCTTTCTTATACCTATTATCCTGTAAGGTACCTAATTTTTGTTGTTTTAAAAGCATAGCTGCTCCGGCGATCACAGAGCCTAGATGGGGTTGTCCGTCTTGTGGGTCGTTCTCCTCGCCATCCATCCAAGCTGTGAGGTGTCGCATCATCGCTGCTACTAATTGGGATGCCTTATGTCCCTTATAGTAGTTATATCGGCCGTATTTTCGTTCACCGACTTGTAGAGCTATAGCGGCGGCTTCTAGCGCCTCTCTGGGAACTAATGATAAATCAATCTTCGTTGTATCATTTTTAGATGCTCCTGGCTCTACCTTCTCAAGCTTAACTCCGTTGATCCATGTTTCGCTTTTTGTCTCTGAACCATTGCTCATGCTTTACTCCTTTGTTACTTGTTTTTGCTGTCTTAGTTTTTCATTGTACATTTTATTATAATATTTCATATACTCTTGCTTATTTAACCATTTTTTATCTAAACTATTTCTGTTGTTAAGGCTTTGCTCACTATCTGTAGCCCATCTTAAATTACCAGGTTCATAATTACCATTGTTATTGATGCGATCTAAGCTCAATCTCTTGTCTGTTTTAGGTTTAGGTAAAGACTCTACATAAATTTTATATGCTTCAAAACTATCTATCCATTCAATGCAGACTTGTATGCCTCTAGCGCCATAGTTAGAATACTGCTGATCCTTTGCATTATAACAGCGCTGCTTCATTGCTGACCATACTTTATAAAGCTTTGTATTTGCTCCATTATGTCTTTTATTTCTACAAGCTGTGCATCCTGTTGTTAATCCTCTAGTCACATTCTCTAGGAACGGATAGAAGATAATCCCGCAATCGCATTGTGCTTTTGCTATGTAGCGTCTTTTAGGTTGCGTTCTGCGCTTATCTACATACTCTTTATATTTAAATCTCTCTTCAATAACAATTATTCCCATACGTCTGAGACTCCACCTTCTGCCATAAGATCTAATTTACAAATAGAATTTTTAAGTTCAAATTTCGTAAACTCTTTCTTTATCATTTGTTCTATAACTTCAATTGGATATTCAATCTCATCTAATTTTACTCTAGTAACAACACTGTCATGAATGAATAATATTGGAGTGCAGCCTTTTATTTTTGATATATTGTACCCAATCTGTAGCGTGAGATCAGAAGCACTTGACTGAACAAGAGTATTAAATGCTTTCATGTAAACATCGCTTGGGTCAGATATCTTTAAAGGTCTACCTAATAGATTGTATATAACCTCACCATTCTCAAAAACCTCATCCAGCTGGCTTTTAAAGTCCCAAACCTCTGAAAAAGATTCTCTTATACGTTTAACTATTTCTTTGCATTCTTTTTCTGTTTTATTAATTCCTCTTTTTTGGCACGATATTCTAACTTGATTGTAACCACTGCCATAAAGGCACGCCAAGCCAAGCTCTTTAGCAGCACTTCTTAAGTCTGGGTATTTTGATTTAACTTCACTTTCAGGACAATCTAAATTAAACATGTTTATAGTATTATAGTCATGTAAAGATCTACCTTGACTAACTATATCTGTAAGATTTTTATCGTCTGTGTAGTATGCTATGACAAGAGGCTCAATCGCAGCCAAGTCATATGTAATAAGTTTTTCATTTTCTCCAGCTTTAAATAGGTATTTTAAATCTCTAGGATGTTGTTGAGCATTGTAAGATCCGCTGCTGCTCAATCTCCCAGTACGAGTACCGTCCATGTTGAAGTTAGTATGAAGTTTACCATTACGCATATTAGCTAAATACTTAGGCAAAAAAGCTGTAGCTAGCTTGACATTCTGCCTGAGTTCAACTAACAACTTCACATCATCGTTCTGTCTCCCAAGTCTATTCAACACTTCCTTGTCTGTAGATTCTTTGCCTTCCAGATTACGAATATCTAATTGCAATCGCTCTTTCAACAGCCATGCTAGCTGCTTTGGAGATTCAAGACTGAGTGCATTGTCAAGCTTGGGTAAAGCCTTCTCATACAATTGAGTGTACCTTTCACGCAGTCTAACTTCGTGCTGAGGCTTCTTAGCGACTGCCTCATTAAACATCTGCGTGTAGTTAGCTAGTAATTCAGATCGCTGCACGTCAGCCCAAGCTGCATAGTGCTCAGCCCATGTTTGACTAAGCAACATATTAATACGTTCAACTTCATTTTCACAATGTGCTTGCAAAGTTCTTGTGGCTTCAACATCAAGGGTAACTCCCTCTAGCTCAGCTTTTAAAATCATTCTAGTCCAAGGGATCAATTTATTTTTATAGAAGTTATATTGATTTGCATTTTCAAGTCTGGCTTTTAATTCGTAGTATAGCCTCTGTGTATACTCCACATCTTTTAATACGTACTCATCAGAATCATGCGAAGCTGGATTTTCCCAGAATGGAGCTACCCCAAGGAAATACGGGGCTAGTGTTTTTAGTGAATGTAGACTAGCCTCACGATGACTAATGCCATGTGGTAAAGCTTTATTTAAAGCTAATCTTTGTTCATTGTACTGTACTAAGTATGACTGAGGGATTTTTTCTGTAAGAATAAAAGCCATTAGGCGAGTATCGTCTTCGTACCGCTCTAAATCTATGGGGCCGACGTGATGTATAAGATTGCGTAGGTCGAACTTGAGGTTGTGTCCATTGAAGATGTATCCCTCATTATTCCATATTTCATTTTGAAATTTATTTAAGTCTCTATAAACACTATATGACTTTGTAGTATGATTGTAAACACCTATAACAGTTATTCTATTGTTAAATTCACTTAGGGCATCTTCTTTGTTATCAGTTATAGATTCAGTCTCTATATCAATTGTTAATAAAATCCTCTTGGCTTCCGTAGATATTTTCATTCTGACCTTCTTTCACAAACTTTAATTTAGATCTAATCCTTACAAAATCACTTTTATTTAATGTAAATACCTTATAATCCTCGCTGTTATCTTGTAGTATACTCGCACTTAATACTTGTAAATCAACTGTATCAGATTTATTTCTATTGTCAACTCTTAATAAAAGAATATCATTTACCCTAACATCTCTAGCTTTATCTATTAAAGGCTCGGATAGGGATTCGTCGGTGTCCCATAATACACCTAAATCCATATAAAAATCTTCTGTTGCCTTATATGTGTAAATGTGTCTATGTCCTTCGCCAAAGACCAGAGCTAATTTATCATCAGGACTAAAATCGTATTTAATTCCTTCATGAAAAAAGGACGGCTGGTTAACAAGAATCTTAAATATCTTCATAAGCTCGGGGCTGTATCTATAACGCTCAAGAGCTGCTGGGTATTGTTTACCCTTCCAAAGTAACTGCTGAAGTAAACCAACATTAATGCCTAGTTTACCTCTAGGCTGTCTTGGTTTATTTGGGTTATATTTGCGCTTTTTAATTGTCTTCATTTTCCTGGTTTTCTATTTCTGCATTTTGCTGTATATACATTATATTTATCATTAATGTTCCTATCAAAGCGCCCTTGCCACTATCTGAAGACATCCACAAAAAGACTATGTCTTTATCAAGATCATATCGAATTATATCATTTATAACATCTTTATTTTCAACTAAAAAGCTATATACGTCATCCCCTAGATCACGCGATGCATAAAAGGAGTAGTCTATAAGAGTATCTGTAACCTCGTGAACATCTATATAGTCGTGTGTCCATTCTGGAAGTACTGACCTTGTAGGCAACTTATTTTTTAGATAACGGATAGACGAGCTGTTTTGCGTAGATTTTTTCATATCCAGTTACCCCTATTGCTATAGCGTCTAGTGCATCCCAGTTTGATCCTACCATAAGGTTATTGATTAGGTCAATGGAATTCTTGTTTGACTTGAATATTTCGAGTAGTCCAATTGCAATATCTCTCTTCTCGGCTTTGCCACTGCCAGTAACAAACTTTTTAACCTGTAAGTTGTTGATGAAATGCATCTCTCTGTTAGACGGAGCTACAACCATCAGGGCTCCATTTAAGCGCTGTAGTGACTCACCGCCCTTACCCATCATGACATACTGCTCAATAAAAATTGCATAATCAACACTTTGTTGTTCTAGTAGTTTAAACTCGGCAGCAATGTGAGCTGCTATAAGCTTTATGCGTTTCCTTAAGTCTGGGTCTTTTTTAATCTTAATAGCCTTTGCTATTAATATATCCATTGTATCCATTTCAACTACACAGAAGCCGAAGTCGCTTCTACTCCCAGTGCTTTGATCTAATGCTACGATCCTCATTTTAATTTGTTTCCTTTTTTAATATTCTCTTCAGATAAGCTTTATTATAAGCTTTCTTTTTCTCTTCCTTAGTCATACTTTCTTACTAACCTTTTTAGGTAGTACCTGGTTATGCTGTATGAATTGCTCTACATCCCTACTGCTGATAAGCTTAGCTAAATAACCAGCCATAACATCGCATCTAGCCTCCTCTGACTCTAAGCGCTGCATAGCATATTCAGTAGCATGCCAAAGTTCATGAAGTAGAACGTGAAGAGCCTCTTCTGCTGAGAGGTCATTTGCTAAATAAATAGTATTATCCTCTGCAACAAAAACTCCCTGAAGTTCTACGCCCTTTTTCTCATTAAAAAGTTTGGCTAATGATTTGCGGCTAGACCTAATTAGATTAATAGGGTGAAATAAACCTGCTATTTGTAATTTCTTCTGCCGTGCCATCTTATACCTTAAGGGTTTAATGCAATATAAACTAAACTATGCTGCCTGAATTTCTTCTTGGCTGCAGTAACTTTCTTGTAGTAAGTTGTGAGTTTCGGATCTTTTAATTTTTTAGCTCCTGTAATACCATAATTGTGGCAAACTATACTAATTTTGCCACATTTAACTTCTAGTGATTTAAAATGTTTTACGGCAAAGGCAATCTGCTGTTTATAAGTCATTTTTTTATCTACATTATACATGTCAGGTCTAAACTGAAATAAACCAACTTCACCAATCTTACCTTTAGCTTTTGGATTAAAGGATGACTCTACATAAGCTATGGCTAGCATCAAGTTAGGATCTACGTCATTTGCAATTGCTTGTTTTACAATCTCTGCTTTTACAACCTCTGCATCTGCAGCATTAGCTTTACTAATAAAGAAAGCTATTACTAAGCCTATGATGATGCCCAGTGCAAACCCTTTTACAATTAAAGCTACAACGCGCTCTTTGAGTTCAACTTTAAACTTAGTCATTGCATTTACTTCATCTGTATATAGAACATGTTCTGGTGCATTTACATCTAGAGCTACTATGTTTTTATAGAAAGTCAGTAGTTGTTCTTTATCTTCACTATTACTTGAGCCCAAGAAGCCTCCTAGCTATTTTACTATCAGTATTCCAGATATTAATCCAAGAATAAAGAAGGTAGTCTTATTAGAATACCAGGGTGGATTCTCTAAGTCAACTACTTTCTGGTTGGTATCTGCTAAAAACTGGTTTAATTGCTTAGTTTGAAGCTCTAAGATATTGATTTTATTGCCTTGTAGTTCTATGATTGTATCAGCATTTTCTAATGCAATGACACATTTCTCTGCCAATTCCCCGCATTCTATCTCATTTTCAGACAAATTCCCGCTATTAGTTGCTTGGGCCGCTAGAGCCTGGTGGCTTACGCTTATTAATACGATCAACCAAATCATAAACTTTATTTTTATTTTCTTCATAAGCCTTCCTCTTATCTATTATTTTACTATTAACATCTTCTATTTGTTTATTAACTTCTCTTTGCATGTTGTCAAATTCAGCTCGGCTTTTTAGCGCCGCCTGCTTAGCCTCTGATGCTTGATACATCTGATATATTACAACTAAACTTATAACTAAAAATGATATTAGGAACACTGATAAACTATCCATTATGCTTTACTCCTTTTAATTGGCTTATATGCTTTCAATTCTTCTCTCATCATGATAACTTCCTAGGCGGACGCCCAAAAAATAATCCCCTATTATCATTAGTGACATGAACCCATGTGACATCCGTTTCAAAAGACATATTGCTAGTTATATCTGGTCGTTTTTTCAATTCTGCCCTAACATAGTCTGAATTCAACCCTTGAACAATAAAATCAACTGCTGAACCGTTCATATGTGCAGAAAATATAGCTCCACCAACAATCTTTGAATTATATAGCTTAGGTCGCAGCCAACTTGTCACTGTAATAGGTCGCCCAAAAAACTCCCTAATGCCATCAAGAATGGCTGCAGTCTTAACTATATTTGTCTCTTGTTCTAGAGTAGGAACTGCATAACCCTGCACACTATCCAACCATAAGGCTTCGTGCCAAGTAAAATGCTTACTACCTGGAATCTTGGTTGTCTTTAATAGTTGGAAAGGTGCTAAAGCCATTTTTATTACTCACAAACCATTACAGAATTTTTTACAGAACACACTTGACCTAAGCTATCCACTGTAAACGAACACGCGCTGTTATCTGTTGTTGCATAGGAACCTTGACCAATAACGGAAAGGAATCGCTTGCTACCAGCTTCAAAGTAAGCAACGTTCTTACCGCTACCTGTTCTAAGTAACACCTCATTATAACCTGGAGCTGCACCACATGGGTCAATCATCTGCACCACAGTATCACCAGTAGCCAACTCTGTGAGATCCGATTGTAACTGCACAACACTATCCAATGCTAGTGACAATTCAAACTCTAAATGTGAAATATCCTGCTGTTGTGCTTCCCGAGCTGCATTTAAAAATGATATCAACATCTCAATAGTTTTTACTCTTGCATTTAAGGCGAATTCTGCCTCCTGAACACCTTTATCAATCTGTGTCTGCTGCTCGCTGTCAGTTGCTCCGAATACAAAATGACAGAACGATTCTAAATCTGAACCACCGCATCTTTCATTAATATCTTCAGTAATAGCGCAAGCGCTCATATTCAATGCAATGGCTGCCAATAGACCTAATTTAATTACTTTTTTCATAATAGTACTCCTTTTTGTTTACGTTGAAATTTATGTTTAGTGACTTTAAAAATTTATATACATTAATTTCTTTTATAAAAATACCGCCCTTGTCAGCTATAACGGCATTTACTACCCCTACTAGTTCACCATCAATATTATATACAGCCGAGCCACTGCATCCAGGTTGAATTGGTAGATTTGTAAGGTAGGTATCATCAAATGCCCTTAATTCCTTATTATAGTATTCCTGCCTAGCAATATCATCCCATGTGTTCACATTAAATACAATCTCTTCTATTATATTTCCATAACTTCTTCCATAAGCCATAAACCCTACTCCAGTGTAGCGGTAAGTGAAGCCAGCCATTGTAATTTTGTCAGTAGTAATAAGTGGTGTACCAGATAAAGTGATCACAGGTAGGTTCCGCTTTAGGCCAATGGCGGTCATTACACAGAGATCAGTTCCAGTATCATCAATTAGCACTTCATCTACTTTGTAGATTTTAGAGTCGTCACCTGACTGGAGCCCTAGCTGACGTTGAAATGCATTTTCACATACATGCTTGTTTGTTAATACTAAGTGTTTATCAATATATATTGCATTGGCAATTTCTCTCTTGGAGAGTATATCTATTACTTTCATAGATCTTTTAAATTGACTCTGCTCTATTCTTATGTACTTAGCCGTTTTTGTTTCAGGTAGATTTTTGTAATATTGAACCAATACTGCTGATGTTAGACTTATCCCTAGAATGCTTATAACTATAAATGTCTTTGTTGCCTGTCCGTAAGTTAATAATCTTTTCATTCTCTCTCCTTATGAATTCTAAGCGTAACATTAAATCTTCTATCTTGTCAAGGGATTTTTTACAGTTATTTAAAACTTCTTTACTAGTATCCCATTCTTTATCCATGTATAATCCTCGTCATAGCCTGTAATCTTCGTATAATCTCTACCGCCGTCAATGGCTATTGCTCCACAACCACACCATTTAAAATCATGTCTGTGCTTACTGTATATAATTTCTCCACACTTTAGGCATCCTATAGCGTTTGCTATATAGTGCGTATCTTTATTGTAGCTTAATATTTCTTCACTTGTAAAGTCTTTTATTTTTCCTTGTTTCATTTTAATCCTTTTCTTTCTTGGGTCCATAATAAAATATAGGTGATCCACCATCAACATATTGTTCTTGTGCATCTGGCCTGTGTATAATTAGATGACCATAAATTAAATATAATACATCCCCATATTGCAACTCATCCTTATCAATTATTTCATTAATTAATACCTCTAAATTTAGTAGTCTATCACCTAATGTTCTTTTTTGATTGCTCATGCAGGCACCCAAGGCTTAGTTCTTGGTCTTTTTACTTGCTCAAAACTTACTTCCTTAAAATTAGCAACTTCTTTGTATGGCATATCTGCCACAAGATTATGTTGCACAACCCATGGGTTTCCTGTGTAACCAAGGTTTACTACATCACAGGCAATCTTAATGCAGTCACCATTGTCATACACACTAATTAGGTCGTAGTATACATCCATATTATCCTTATGCATTACAGCCCAAGCTGCTTGTAGATCATCTATTGTCATCTTCATTCTCCCATTTATAAAAACCCTTCTTAGAACAGGGCGGTAACATAATTTCTTCGATGACTTTTAATATATGGTCTGTATCTACGCTTATATTTGCATTTACTATAGGGTTTACATCAATATTAATATCGCCGATTATATCGCTTGGTATAGCCTCTAATATCGCTTGTCCTAATATTTGAATCATTTCACTTCGTTTCATTTTTAAAATATCCTTCCTATATCAAACTCTTACTATTTAAACTACTCTTAACTTTAGCGTCCTTGGTGCTATCATAATCCTTTGGCAATACTTTTACAAGATATTTTTTAACGCCACTGTGATTAGCATTCTCTATTCTCCGTTTAGTTAGCCAATCTCTAAGGTTACGCTCATCGCCCTTAGTATAGGAAGTAACATTAAGCTCAGCTAATATATCTTTTAAGGCTAACTTCTTTTCTTTGGATCCATCAGCTGGTATAACGCGCTCTTCAAACAACTCCAGAATGTCTGACTTATTAGTGTACTTATCGTTGTACTTATCAACCATCCTAATTTCATCTCTATTAAACCAAGCTACTTCACCGCGCTCCATTCTTACCTTACACTCAGCGTACACTTGCATAATGTCAACACTATGATTAGGCTCCGCGCCCTCAATTGATATTACTAAAAACCTTCTATTACCTGTTGTGTCATGTAAAAAATCTCGTGAGTTAACACTCGCGCAAAATGAGCTGATGCTAGACCCAACTGTTGCATACCTAGCATAGGCTTGTCTAACTCTTACCTCTGACTTAGTTGTAAAGTCTTTCAGTGCCCCAACGTCTTTAGAATAGGTTATCGTGTCAAGCTCTGATATTGACCATAGGAAGTACTTAAGTAGGTTAGCATGACTATCCTTATCATCTGGGTTAATATGCGATTCAATAAACCCATCATTAAATGGCTCGGCCAATCGCCTAAACCATCTTGTCTTACCTGCACCCTGAGCCCCTACAAATACTAATATATTATTTTCGCTCCCTGGATTATAAATTTTATTAACTACTCCAATAAGCCATTTACGTAGAAACATTTCGTACACTTCAATTTCTTCTGCAGGAATATCAGGTGAAAATGTTAATGTCTCTAACAGCTGCTTTATCCGGCTCACGCCATCCCATTTGATACTATCAATTGAGCTGATCAATGGGTCATATTCATTCTCTTCTGATATAGTGTTAATGGTAGATTGAATTAAATCCTTACTTTTTGTAACGCCCTGTGTATGGCCCAAGAGTAATATTTTATCTACATCAACGTCTCTAATATATTTTCTTTTACCATTAACAATGCCAACCTCTATCATCTCTGTTCTAGAATTCAGCTTGGGCTTGATGCCAGCTACAACTGTTATTAAATGTTTTATATTATTTATGGAGTCTTTAACTGGCAAAAAGTAAGTATCACCATTTGCATCAGTGTGCGACTTCATATCAGGCCATCCAATCTTGGGCTCTGATGGTTTGCCCCTATTGTTTCTATATACATCATCAAGCTGCTCATAGTCTGTCTTATCCAATTCGCCCAAGGGGCTTGCTTTAGCCAATTGCTCCGCAGCCTCTTCTTGAGTATAATTATTTTTCATTAAGTCAATAGCAGCTGCTATAAATCTTTTATGCCAGGGTTCAACTGACGGTTGTTGTGATATAAATTCTAGCGTCTTCTTTATTAGTGACCCTCTAAACCCTTCAATATTATCTTTAGATGGTTGTTGCTTTTTACTGACTGTATTTAAATATCTACCTATATCAAGGGGGGTTGATAGTCCATTGTAGCTAGGTCCTTTTCCAGCTATATTATCAGCAATTAAATCTGGACTCTTATAATAAAATCTAGCCCCTTCCAAACAGGCTTTATCTACACTTGAACTTATCTTAAACTTATCTGCATAGTATTTAAGAAGCGCTTCATATAGATCAATATCCTCTACAACTGAGCTGAGTTGAAATATAAGCCTGAAACGATCCTTAGCTCCCTTGCCGCCCTTGTCTTTTTGATGGTTACGTGAGGTCAATATAATGGCTGGGTAATCAGAGTATAGGCCGAACATCTGTTTGGCTGTTTCTAGGGTAAGCTGCTCTTGAGCTGGATCATTGTCAACGTCGTAAACTAGCAACGAGCTGGATTTGAACTGGTCTTTGGCACGCTTCTTGTTGCGGAATAGAGCTGGGGACCAATGGTACTTGGTTGCAGCCAAGCTGTCAAATTCTACTTCTTGTACTACAGTGCCAAGCCTAGATGGCTCGTGTTCTGCATTTTTATGGAAAGTACTGATGTAATGTCTCATTTAGTTGCTCCTTTTGTAGGGTTTAAAATATCTGTCCTAAATCATGACAGATATCTGTAGTGGTGTCAATATCTATCACACAGATATTTTTTCACTTCGTTAAGTTATTGAAACTACACATGTGGGTTGTGTGTGGTGATATTACATATATATAGAGTAGCTAGAAATGAAATAAAACAGATATTATCTGTTAAAGTAGTATTTAGGTAGTATATATGGAAGCGAAAAAAACCCACACATTTTAACATATACATAGCTAAGTACTTGATATCATTGAATACAGCTTGTTGGGCGTTTAACATGACAAATCTTAAATGATCAAGATAAGCTCAAGTTAAAATATCTGTCGGTCTTTTTCCTACTTTGGCACAGATATTGCTTGCTGTGATTCTGTTGTAATAATCTTGAGCATTTCTTGCATCAAAATTACTCGGACCCCCATAAGCTCCCACAGCCTCATGACTGTAACCTTTTCAATGTTATTAAGTAATAGCTTATGTTCAGCATCAATCTCTAGTAGTTGTTGTTCAATAAGTTCTAGTGTTAGCATATTCCTCCTTGCTAAATAGCTGATTTCATGAAAATTTTCGAACGGTTTTCAAAGCTGGAAAAATAAATTTTGGATTTATGTCCGGCCTACTCTTACCTATTGTATAGTCTTGTATAGTCTTGTATAGTCTTGTATAGTCTTGTCTAGTCTTGTCTAGTCTTATCTAGTCTTATCTTATATAATTATAATTAATTCAATGACTTAGACTTATTTATAATTACATAATCATCACAACACACGAGGTTTAATCGGTTGTTCGCTAAAAACGCTTTAAAAGACCCTTAGTTCGACGCTGCAATCCAGCCAATACGTTCTTATACCCTTAGCACCGATCATTCAACCTTGAGCCCTTTATGAACGTTTTAAAGCTATAATTGCAATCCAGTTTCGACTGCGCCAACCCACAATCCAGCTTCGGTCGCAATCCGGTATCACCTTAGGTAATCCTTAGCTGTATATCAATGCCTTGTCTGTATGTCCGATACTTCGGGCGATTGACTATCAACAGGCTCGCTTATAGCAACCCATAAATCTTCAATCAATTCCTTAGAGTATTGTCCTTGGTCCTTGACTGAGATCATTGTTGTGCAGTCATGCTCTAAGGCCAAAGCTTGTGCGAAGTCTTGAGCTGACTGGATTGAAGTGTGGAGCTGCAGGATCTTATAGCCATTGGGCGTTACACCTTGAACTAGATACTCTTTTTGTTTTTGGTTCATATTTTAATCCTCCTGTATGAATTATTCTTAATATTAAAAGTCATGTAGTATTGATGAAAGCCATCGCCAAAATATTTACCTTTGATACATAATATTCTTATGTCGTTTTCCGAATAGGCACCTAACATTGCCTGAAGTGTATATTTGGCATCCCTCAATGTTTTTGAATAGCCTAGTATCTCGCCGTTTATGTGTTCACCTTGTATGTAGTTTTCATATTAACCCTCACTTTCTAAGTCTTGTCTAAGTGTTGTAACCAATTTTTGACAGTTTATTGGCAATTCTTCAAATTTAATACGT
>JFJP01001879.1_pt1 | contig 28681 bp, 22 predicted proteins | sample 431651 | NCBI WGS metagenome assembly JFJP01 (sample SAMN02602958, study PRJNA72255) | Microbial mat metagenome, whole genome shotgun sequencing project. | biome: fresh water; feature: sink hole; material: water; isolation source: purple microbial (photo- and chemosynthetic) mats found in... | reverse complement strand
GTGTGGAATTGGCTGCGCAACTTCACCACGTTACTCGGCTAGTGTCCGCATATGGCTTAGACTCAATTGATCCAACCGAAGATATCAAGCTACATGTGATTGAGGCTGGCCCTCGGATCTTGCCGGCATTGCCACCGCAACTTTCTGCCGCGGCAATGCACCAATTACATAAGCTTGGTGTGTCCGTGCACATCAATCAGCGAGTTACCGCAATCAGCGAAGAGGGTGTAGTCACCGCAACAGGCGGAACCATTCCCGCATCGATTAAGGTGTGGGCGGCGGGCATTAAGGCGCCGATGTTCTTGAAGGACATCGCGGGTTTGGAAACAAACAGCATCAACCAATTAGTAGTTAAGCGTAATCTTCAAACAACACGTGATGCCGATATTTTTGCGATTGGTGATTGTGCGGCCTGTCCAATGGCAGATGGCAACGGCAATGTGCCGCCACGCGCGCAAGCGGCGCATCAACAGGCCTCTACTTTATTTAAATCTCTTCAGCGCCGATTAAAAGGTGACGAGCTACTTGATTACACCTATCGCGATTATGGATCGCTAGTGGCAATGGGCAAATATAGTACGGTGGGTAACATGATGGGAGGCTTGGCAGGGTCGATGATGATTTCTGGATACGTTGCACGCTTTGTTTATTTGACCTTGTACAAAGTACATCAAGCAACGTTGTATGGCTGGCCGCGCGCGCTCCTAATCGCTTACATGCACATACTGCGCAAGGGAATTGATCCGCAGGTTAAATTGCATTAATGCACCGCCCACGAGCACATGCTAGTGCTGCGTGGGCTTTACTAGTTTCATTTTTTCGATTTCATACCAAGCATCCGTTAAAGAGATTGCTTGGGCGATGAAACCATCAAAGTAGGGAAGTAATTCTCCAACATCCGGCGTTTCGCTACCAAAGCGAAATTCGAAGATAGCCACTTCTGCAGTTTCTCCACCTTGAAATACCACCGAGCAGGTAATCGGAATGCCAGATTTGTTGGGGTGGTCATACACGTCAGCATAAACAAGAACCTGCTCATCAAGTAACTCGATGAGCGCGATAAATATTTGTCCGTCAGTTTGGCCTAAGACAGAAACGGGGTCGACAGGTAAAGCTCCATTTCCTTGCCGACCCAAAGACCCATCACGGGAGAGCAACAAAGAAAGCGCGCTCTCTTTGCCGCTAACTACGTCAATGCGTAATTTTTGAATCGCAGATTTAATCATGCGGATAGTGACTCGACAGCAATGGTATTAGTTTTCTGGAACAGCTAATCCAAACTGCAAGACGTTTTGAGCATTTAAATAAATGGCTTTAGGAACTTTTCTGGCCATATCGAGTTTGGCACCTTTTAAATATGCGCCAACCATGAGAGCATCTTCCAAATCAGTCGCAGTCAACGTGGCATGACAAAGGCTAGCGTTGCTGAGTTTAGCTTTGGATAAATTTGAAAAGGACAAATTGGTATTATTTAAATTAGCACCTTCCAGTTCTGCCTTGTACAGAGATGTCTCACGTAGACTTGATCCAGAGAGATCCGCACCATTCATTTCTGCATCTTTAAAATCAACGTTGTCCAAATTTAGTCCTCGGAGATCAAAGCCATTCAATACTGCATCTCTAAGATCAATTTTTCCTTCCGAAGTTTTGGGGAGCTTGTCTTTAGAGTTTGCCAAAGCATCCTTTGCTGCAACTAGGTTTTTACCTAGTAAAACGATAAATTGATTTTTAGTGTAAGAGTAACCGTTTGTAGGGCGATCACTGGCGGCGCTTTTCTTGAGGCTGTCTAGCTTGTCTACGTTGACTGGTACGGTAGATTTCCATTCAGCACAAGCGGAGGATAAAGCTGAGACCTCCTCTGCAATGGCAATATCTGTAAACGCGAAAGCAAATAAAAAACAAGAAGCGAACTTGAAAATATCTTTAAACATCACTAACTCCTAAAGGTAGACCTACTGAAATTTGATGCGCGAGAATATAGCAGAAAATGCTTTTTAGGCGGGTAGCGTTTAGTGCTGACAGGTGGCGCAATAAAAACTGGAGCGCTGCCCCTGTTTCATTAATTTGATTGGCGCGCCACATTTTCGGCAGGCCTCGCCTGTTCTGCCATACACCCAATAATGCTGCTGGAAGTAGCCTTGCTTGCCATCGCTGTTCACATAATCGCGCAGGCTACTGCCTCCCATTGCAATCGCCTCCGTCAATGTCGATCGAATTTCCGAGGCTAATTTTTCACAGCGAGCTAGGGTAAGTTTATTTGCAGCTAACTGCGGCTTTACACCAGCACGAAATAGCGACTCGTTTGCGTAAATGTTGCCCACGCCTACCACCACATGATTGTCCATGATGGCTAGCTTGATCGCAGTAGCTCGTTTGCGTGTGGCTTGGTAAAGATATTGCGCGCTGAACTCACTGAGTAGAGGCTCGGGGCCTAGAGAGGAGAGTAAGGGGTGGCTATTGGGATCGCCTTGGTGCCACAAAACAGCACCAAAACGGCGTGGATCACGAAGGCGCATCATTGAGCCGTTTTCAAGCACAAGCTCGAAGTGGTCATGCTTATCGGGCGGCGTCAGTGACGTCAGAATGCGCAAATTGCCCGACATGCCAAGGTGCAAAATGAGCGTGCCGTGATCAAACGAAAGCAGTAAATATTTAGCGCGGCGAGAGATTTTACGAATGGTTTGTCCACGTAGTAAATCGGACAGCTTATGAGGAATGGGCCAGCGCAAACGTTCATTGCGAATGATGACCTCTGCTATCGTCTGCTCGATTAGATGTGGCGCTAAGCCACGTAGGGTCGTTTCGACTTCAGGTAATTCTGGCATTATTTTCTAGGTATATGAGTGATATTCGTGCGTAAGCTTATTAGGCGCAATGCTATTGCAACATGAAAGTTTCGTATTCAAGTAAATCGAGTTTGCGAGTGAGTAAATGCATGCCAGCAAGCACGGTAATCAACAGAGACAATGCAAAGCCATAGCCATAATAATAGGCTCCAAGATAAACGCTCAAAAATGTTAACAAAGTGTTCGTAATTAAGAATAAAAGGCACAAGAAGATTACGATGCGGCGTTTATCCAAATAAAAGAAAACATTTAATACTCCTAGTAAAACAACCTGCAAGCCCGCTGCTACAACGTCTACGTAAAGTAGAGGTAAATACATAGTAGAAATGCCTAGCCAGTTGAGCAATTTTTCACCCAACACAAAGACTAAAAGTACGGCAATCGATTGAATCTTTACGATCTCAAATAGGCCTTGTTGCACTGTAAATAACATGTTGTCGCGCATAGTTTCAATATGCTCAAGCGAGCCACCTCCGCGTACTGCGTCATAAAACTTTTCGTAGTATTCAACAAAGTCGGTCTCGATTCGCACCAGAAATACTGCCATCCCAGGAATGATGGCCAGATAGGCAAGGAAAATTGGAAAGTCATAAATTAATGATGCCCGGAGGGGGCCGATAATATTTTGACTAGTGTCGGGGTAATACCAAAATATTATTTTATCTATCCACACAGCTAGGTTGTAGATAAAACCAGACCAGATAAGGGTCGGGTACATAGCGCCGGGGCGCATAAAATCGAAAGTGAGTGAAGCTGTTTTATCGGGAAAGGTTCGGAGCGTTAGCGTTACCATACCAAATAGGAGTACAAAATGACCGATCACAAAGCCAAACAATAAACCCTCTAAACCTTTACTTCGGAGTAGTAGGGCAGCGAGTACTGCCACTGCATAACCGATTGCAAAAAGTATTACGATCTCTTTGTAGTGCTTCATGCCTGAGAGAAAAATAGTGGCCACCCATATTGCGCTTAGGATCACAAAGCCCGAAAGCATCAATATGCGATAGGTGACGCTTATGTCGGAAAAAAATAAGAAGATCGTTAATAGGCCAATTATTCCGCTAACACTGGTCACAAGCAGGAGCATGCCATTGAAGTTTGGCAATACATGCGCGTCCTGTTTTTTAAATAAACTATCCGCAATAAATCGGGTAAAACCTAGTTGAATAAATCCGGTCAAGATTAGCGAGCTGAGAATAAGATAAGTCACAGATACTTGGAATTGGACGATGGTGGCATGTGGAAAGACAACCCCCAAGCTTAAAAAGCCTACGAATAGCACGCCAATGATGGATAGCACCCAAGGCCCAGAACTGATAATGCCGGCGTAAGCATAGGCTTGAAATAATCCAAAATAGCTGTCTTTTTCCAGTAGCTTGCGTAACTCGAAGCCTATGCCTGCCATGCCATTGCCTCATCATAGATCGCTTGGTAGCGCGCAAACATTTTTTCTTGCGTGTAATAGGCTTCCACGCGTCGAATGCCGGCTTCACTAGCGGAACGCCAAACAACTTCATCTGTTAATAATTCCAGCGATGCTTCTGCCAATGCTTGCGGGTCGGCGATGCCGACGATACGTCCGGCTGCACCAAAGGCGCTATCTTCCTCATCAAGTCCGTAGATCAGCTGTCGGCACGAGCCTACATCGGTGCTTACGGCTGGTACTCCCGCAGCAAACCCCTCAAGTAGTACTAGTGGCAAGCCCTCACTAATTGAGCTTAAAACCACCAAGCCAATTTGGGGTAATAGTTCGGTCATCTGCTGAAAGCCTAGAAACTTGATATTGTGGCTAAGGCCCAAGCCATCGGCTAAATCGCGGCACTCTTGAACATAATCAGGATCTTCATCTTCTGGGCCGGCTATCCAACCTTGGGCTTCAGGCATGCGGTTAGCTACCGTGCGCATGGCGCGAATATAAGTTTTGATATCTTTAATAGGCACCACGCGCCCAATCAAGCACAAAATAGGGGGAGGGGAGGCTGGACGCTGAGCGCGTAAGGGTACAAAGCGCTGCACATTTACACCGTTAGGAATATTGCTGGTGCGTTCGGATGGCGCGCCGTCTTCGATTTGGCGCAGGCGATTAGCTTCAAACAAGGCGACGATATGGTCAGCGCTTTCGTAGCAGCGTAAGCCTAGCGCTTGGAAAAAGCGAATCCATAATTGACGAAAATAACTAATCTCAGTTGGGTCGCGTTGAAATACGTTGCGGTTATCCTTTACCCATTGCGCTTGAAACAGATCGATTTTGCGTTCCTTGGTATAAATTCCATGCTCTGAGAGAATTAACGGGTGGCCATTCTTTTCTTTAAGCATAGCGCCGAGTAAGCCAGCGTAGCCCGTTGAAACGGTATGGTAAGCGCGCACTGGGATAAAATTTTCGGCAATATTCGATAGCATCCAAATAGGGGCGTGCATTGAGCGCACGGTCCAAAAATAATCTACGAAGGATGGGTCGCTACAATATTTTTGGTATTTTTGTTTGACGAAGCTCCACGCTTCTTGACTATATAAAAACGTTTCCAGACTCGCTGCGCCACCAGCAGAAAGCTGCGGGATTAGCTTCTGAAAGGTCGCTCGTGCATCGGGATTCTCATCAGGATAACGAAAGCATTCATGTAGGTGAGCGATGTCGCCAAATACCTTAGGGTCGCCATGAATCGGGCGTACAGGAGGTACAGCTTGTTGACTGTGTAAATAATGAGTTTCTAAATGCACAACGTTGTCTGGCAGAACATATTTGGCATCCCCATAGTCCTCTGCCTGGCTACCAATAAAGACGAGCGCAAAGGAATACTGTGGAAAGCCGCGAATAATCTGGTTCACCCAGCTAGAAACACCGCCTGAAACATACGGGAAGGTACCTTCAAGTATTAATCCAATATCGGCTCGTTCAGCCTGCGGTAACTTCATACGCCACTCTCTTTAGCTAATGAATCTCGATGTACAGTTGGTTGTTTAACCCAAAACTGAATTGCATTTTCCATAATACGTGTCAGTCGGTAAGCAGAGAGACGCGAGAGTAGTTCTTGTACTGCAACATAATCATGCTGATAAAAAGCGGTCTCAACGATATAGGGTAAAGCGCGTGATTCTGGCAAGCCATAACTCATGGCTAATTCCATAATTTTTTTCGACTCACTGTATTGTGACAATTCAAGAAGAACTCGGCCCTTTAAAAATAGTAAACCTGTGTCTTTCCCTGCAAGTGCTAAGGCAGAGTTGGCATTGGATAACGATTGATTTAGTGCGTGAGTACGCAAGTCACCCTGCGCAAGGCCGGCATAAATCATCTCCCAGTACAGCTCAGCTAAGTGCCGATATCCAACCAGTTGAATTTCTTTACTTTCCGCACTGCGGACTGTCGAGCAAGCCATAGGCGACGAGTCGAATGTCGTCAGATGAATCGCCGAGCATATCTTGTAGCAAAGGACTGGAAACCCGTGCTGGCATGCCTTGAAGTGCAAATAGTGATTTGAGACGTTGTGGTGCTGGGGTGGCGGAGTGTGCTAAACGAGATTTGATACCTCCCTGACTAAATTTAATTTCAGTTTCGCGAATAGACAAGACAAATTCTGGCATTACTAGACTAGAGAAAGGCTGAGCAATCCTAACGGGGCGGCGATAAGCTGAAATCAAAATGGCAAGAAAAACGCTGGGTAAGCCAAGCATGGGAATAAAAAATGAAAGATTAAACAGGAGTAGGGTGATTAAAGCGCGTGGTTGACGATGTTTTTCATCAATAAAATACCATCCGGCTAGTGCTAAAAAGAGGCTCGCCACCCCATGTTGTAGCAAATAGAAAAATAATATCCAGTTGCTGTTGTCGTTTTTTAAAATCGTGAAGATGCTCGACGTTTCTAAGATCAGCGCTAACAAAATGAAAGTGAATTTGATCATTTGGCGTCTTCAAATAGACGGTGCAGGCTTGCAACTGGGTCACTATCTGCCATGCTGATTCGTATCGAATTTAAGTGCCACTCACCGATATCTACTTCTTCGGCAGCCATTGATTCGTTTAACAGGGTTTCGATGCGTAGTAGGTAGCCGTCGACTGCGGAATCATTCGCTAGAGGCATCAAATTGGCTTGGAATAGGCGATTTTCTCCTTGAAATTGCCATGCAATGTCCAGTCCGCGTCGGATGTGGGCAAGCTGAGCCAGTGCCTGTCGACCCTTTTCGTCATTTGGAAATGATAAAACAACCGTATGGCTGTTGATGCCGTGGGTGCGCTGCAACTGCAATAATTTAGGAAACTCTGCGGCAAAATCAGCTGGCGCCTCTGGAAATTTTGAGAAAAAATGTAGTGATCCTTCGGCCTCATTTACACAATCAGCGTAATAACCAAGCATCACCGAAAGCATTTGCAAATTCTCTACGTTGAGCGCGAGAAAAGGCATGCGATCTACAGCTAAAACACCCAATAGTTTTTTACTGCTAGTCAGAATAGGTGCGATGACTAAAAATGGTGAAGGTAACTGATTTTCAGTTAAATCATCAATAAGTATGTGTGAGAGTGCTTTGCGCTCTAGTGCATAGCGCAATAAGGGATCGTCACTGTTTAAATCTGGAGGGGCGCCGATTTCACTGATGCGTTTATAACCGTCTTTATCGGAGGCAACGAAAATAGCAGAAGACTCTAGCTGGCAGTACTGTGTCAATAATTGCAATAAGGGTAACGAAGCAGGCATATCAGAGCCACCCTCTATAGCAGAGAGTTGGCGTAACCGTCCCAGAGCGTCACGCAATGTTACCGGCTTAGTGAGAATCTCTTGTTCTATCCGGTCATGCGACAGGCGAAGTAGTAAGTGACGCAAAGTGATCCTGCTGAGGCGTTCATTAATATAGTGATTGGTTTCTTCCGCTCGACGTAAACGCGTACTCCACGCCGCACTAAATTCTCCGCTGAGCAAGACGAGAACTGCTCCTCCTAGAAAAAACTCCTCGGGAAAGTTGGCCCGTGAACCAGCTAAGTGACTGAGCAACTTCCAAGCTATTATTAAAATGAGTGAAGAGATCATGCCAGGTGCTACGCCATAACGTAGGGCGATCAGAACTGGAGCAATCCATATCCAAGGAAACTCGCCACCAATTTGAAATAAATTATTGTGTTCAAAAAAAGCGCCGATCGAGATTGCGCAAAGCGTGATGACTATTGTCTCCAGCCACATCATGCGATGGCGCTTAACTGGCGCAACAACTAGGTGAAACTGCGCAACCAAATCGATGAATGTTTTTTTTAATTGCACTTGAGGCTCACTCAAACTTGACGGTTTTTATTGCGGGGAGGAAAAAAGAGAGAAGCGTAAGCAGGCGTCACCCAGTGCTGCCCACTCACGCAAAGAAAAAAAACTCATGGGGTGCTGGTTTTTGGGGTAATCGGTTGCGCCACAGGAGGTATATCGGAACTAAGGACAGCGTGGGATAGCATTTTGCCGATTAGTTTTTGGGCGACGCCACTTAAGGCCTCGCGACTCCACCCACTCTGGCTGCCGGCAGCACTCCACACAATATTATTGCTGTTCTTAAGATCAATGATTTTTAAGGTGATGCCAACGGCAGGCTCACCATCTACGCCAACCTTATAGTGCCATTCGTCCACAGCGCCAGTTATTGCATAGCGGGCACCTTGAGTGTTTGCCCAGTCAATTGCGGTATTAACAATTTTTGTTTCGGCAGGTTCAAATAAGCTGTCCTGATTTAGTGTGGTTGGATAGTGAAGCAGATTGTTTATGTTGCGTGAACGTAGCAATACTTCAGTGATGGCCTCCGCGCGCAATCCGGCTTGAGGCACATCGGTGTGATTGACGATAGGTAGTAGAGCCCACTTCTCATTGTTATCAAGCGGCTTCAGGTTGGGCTCGTAGTCTAAAACGGCACAAGAGCTCAGCGTAAGCAAACTAAGAGCAAGTAGTAGATAAATAGTCTTCATTTTTTTCCGCGGTGAATAAATCGGTTTAATGGTCAGCTTAATAAAAATAGCGGTAATTGAATTTAATGTCTTGGCTCAAACCGTTAGTCTGGTTCTCACCAGCAATGGTCTGACTAAACCTGATTGATAGCTGGTCATGCCCTAAAACCGAGCCTTGCAAACCTAGTTCCGCATTATAGCCTAGACCACTTTGCTCATTATGAGTTGCGCAGGAGTCTAAATGAGGATGCCAAGTGCGAGAGTAATTTGTACGATTGAGTTCACCTGCGCCTAGGCATGCGGCGTAATAATTTATGTTGATAGGCAAGGCCAATGTGGTAAATCCAGCATCATTAAAACCTGTGTGAAAGCCCTTTAAGCGCGCACTTAGATTGGGATATTCAATACGAATTAGTTTGCCAAGTTCCCAATTGAGATGGTTGCCACTGCCAAGATAGTCACCGGTCTGAGTGTAGTAGCGCACCCATCTCGGTTGCAGTTGTAGATATTCGCGTTTGCTAAAGCGATAGATCACTCCAGTGCTTAGCTCGTTACGCATACCAAAGAGCAATAAATCATTAGACTCGTCGGCGGGTGCATTAATTTCCCACTTAAGTTGCAAAGCCACATGGGGAGATAGGTTGGTCTCGTGTTGCAAATGAGCGGGCTTAGTAGTGACGTATGATTCGCGATTGCGTAAGCCTATTTCAGTGCTACCAAGGTTGTCACTGTACTTAAAGGTAATGCCGGCAATTTTTTCAGTTTGCGGCACGTTGCCAAAATTCGGGATGACGTCATAAGTCTGTTGCATATTTGAAAATTCTGTCGCGATGCGCAGATGATCGCTTACTGCGGTTTCAACTGATGCACTCTGCAGAATACGATGAAGGCTGCCTAGTAGCTGGTCAGAAGCGGAAAGGTTGATGTGACTGGCAGCAGCTAAAGAATCTGCTTGAAAGCGTTCGTAAAGATTATGGTCGTCTGGATCGTTGATTAGGCCATTAAAAGCGATAGATTGGGCACGGTTTTTTTGGTCGATAGCATTCGCTGTATCATGTCGAGCCAGTATAGGAATTGCATCTGCATCCTTTGCCAGCAGTTTATCGAGGGCCTCAGTATTTTGCTCAAGCAAAGCAATTGTTACTTCTGCCCAGAGAGGGCTGTTAAGTGTTTTGCTGTATTTTTTCCACAACCATGCTTTGGCGTTGGCAGATTGCTCTGTAGAGAGTGACCAACCCAGCACTAGGTCTCGGGTCTTTGAGTCGATCTCCACAGTGCGCTCTAGCAACTGATCTTGTCGTAAGAGCTCAGAGATTAGTGCAGAGCTGCTATCCCCTGGTTGATTTAACAATGCCAAGCGTGCCACGACTAACATTTCTTGAGAATAAGGTGGCTTAATTTTTTCATTCGACATTGCTTGGCGAAGTTGAATCCAAACGTATTGACGCACCTTTTTGGCTGTTCCGGATTGCCGATTTTGTTCTAATGCATCGGCATAATTAATGAGCCAAAGTAAGTCTTGCTTGTTTTGTTTAAGTTGGCGCGAGTAATAAGCGACTGCGCGAGAGGGTTGTCCCAGCTGTTGATATGCGGCAGCGAGTGCGCCCCAATAGGCAGGATTTTCATGGTTTCGTCTTGCCACCATATGTGCGACGAACTTTTGTAAAGAGGCGTTGTCGTGACTATCTATCAAAAACCAAAGTGCAGCAGTAGTCGTACTCACATCGTTTGGTGCGATGCTGTAAGCAAATTGAAAATCAGAGCGGGCTGCTGCAAGATTGCCATTTGCTTTGAAATATTGGGCGCGCATTAAATAAAAACGTGAACTATCAGATAGGTCAATTTTTGGGTTTGCGGCAACTTCATCAAATAAACGTTTTTGCGCTAGCAGATCGCCTTTTTCAGCGTAGATACTAAGTGCCTGAAGCAACATTTCTCGGTCACCGAAACGTCTATATGCCAAGCTAGATAAACTTGCTTTTTCTTCTTGTTTAGACTCGTCTAATAGGTAGATTAAACGGCTAAAGTCGGCTTGTGTAAGATTTCCGGATGCTGCCAAACGCTGGTAGTTAAATTTAGCTTCATTATCTTCCTGTAATCGCCACGCCAAATCGGCGAGTGCGGTTAGATAGGTAGCATCTTTCTCCTCAACCTTTGTGGTGTTGGAATGCAATACTTCATAAGCTTCGCGGTATTTGCCTTGGCGTAAATAGAGGTCGGCTATTTTCAGTAGCCAATCTGTTTGAGCACCATGATTTTTGATCAATGTGAAATATAAGTCTTGAGCAAGCGCCTCATCTCCACCCCGTTCAGCCATGCGTGCAGCAGCCTCTAATAAAAAAGGTCGCTGTTTGGTGGCGTAATGTTTTTGTAGAAAATCAATGCCGTTATATTTGCGCCCAGCCCGTTCAAAAAGATCAGCTAAATTTCGCCACTGATTTTCATCTAAGGTTTGCTGGTTCGCTTGAAGTGCCCAAGCTTCGATGAGCGCATCATAATCATTAAGCGCTGGCGCTAATCTCAATACAGCCATTAGCGCATCTTGCTTGCCGTGACGACGCAACAGCCAGACCCATTCGCGTAGCGCAATCTCTGGCTTGCCAACCCATTCTGCCACCTGCGCTAAGCGTTCATGCCAGATTTTTTCTTTAGGCACCTGAGCTACTGCGGCTTCTGCAACGCGAAAAGCCTCTTCTAGATTACGATTTTCAAGAAAAACTTCATAGGCCAATGTATAGCTTTTTTCAGCATAGGGTCTGATGCTACTCAATGAAGTTGATGTGCCCTGGGATGAAATTAATTCGTCAGATGCATTTGCATCGGATATGCCAATTAATCTCAAGTCCAAGTGTTGAATCCATCCGAATACCTGTTCTAGCCAAGACATATGCAACAATTTTTTAGCGTAAAGAACAGCATGGATGTGATCTCCTGCTGCCCGCGCCGCCTTGACTAATGTATAAAGTGTTTCGCTATCATCGGTAAGATTACCCAGATGCTGTTCACTTGCCGCCATCGCTTGAGTAAATAAACTGGCTGACATCAACACATGAACACCGGCCAAAAAGTATTCACGCTGTTTTGCAAATTCTGTTTCCTTATGCCGAGCAATAAAATATAGATAGGCTGCGAGCTCATAATTTCCTTCAGCTTTTGCGTTTGTCGCCTCAGTGGCGAACCAGTTGGCTGGAGTGATAGAAGAAGCATTCGAAATTGCTCGGTAAAGTGACGCAGCAATTTTTCGTTCATGCAATTGATCTGCCTGTCCCGCCAGATAGATGAGGGTTTCTGTCGGCCAAGTTATCCTGACAAGGCGTCTGAAATATGCCAGCCGCTGCCTTTGCAAAGCATTTAGCTCTTGCGTATCGGTTGAGCTACTTGTTGCACGGTGGGTGACTAATCGATATTCAATTAGCAATCCCTTGGCATGCCATTCCGTATCTGAGCTGTCGATGACTGGTTTGATCAGTTCAGGGATGTCATCTGTCTGTCCGGTTTTGATATGGTGTTCTGCTAACAAAATACGTAAGCCCAGATTTTTTGGATCAGCTTTGAGCAGGTTATACAGATAGTTGATTGTCAATCCGTCCCCCAGCTTTTGGTGTGACGCCTGCCGTAATAGCTCTTCTTTAGGGAAGGTGAGCACCAGTGGAATCAGCACGACAATCGCAAAGCCTAACATTGTCCAATTGGACATTAGGCGTGGGCGCTCAGCATTTTGTTTACCGCGGGCAGAGAACTCGTAATTCTTTGATGGCATTTTCTTTGATTGAAAAATGGCTCACGCCGCTTTCTCTTGATGTTGGTTTAAGCAATTGCTCTGCTACGCGCACTGAGCAATGAATATTCATTGAAATAGAGAATTGCAATGGTACGAGCCCTGTTAACCCCACACGTAATGAATTACTCGTCAAATACGTGGACGGTGCGCGTGAAATACGAGCATTTGCGGAAACAATATAGGGCGATGAACTGGCAAGCTTGCCAAAACGAATGAAAGCTTCTTTATCTGCAAGATGCAAATAGTGATTTTCACCGCTTCGGTTATATCCAACTACGGCAGCCTTCTCGTCGATGATCGGTTGCCCTAACGATAAAGGCGCGCGAAGCTGGCGCAAATTCTCACTGCCGCGAACCATCCATCCCCCCTCAGTGCGAGCTACCACCAACTTGTTGAAGTCGTGCACTTTATGCACGTAATCATTAATGTGTACCGGGGTTGTTTTTTGCTCCATCGCCCACTTGAATACCTTGTTCAATGCTTTAAGCGAAGCAGGCTTACTTGCTGAGTAGGTATGGAAATAAATATCAATCGGCTTTAAGCGATAAGGCGTTTCAGTTAATTCGAATGTCTCGATTGCTCGTTCGTAGCCATAGAAGGGCCCCAGCCAGTTATTGGTATAGACGTTCTCGTTTTGATTCGGCGCATAGACTTGAAAGAAGTTTTTCTTAGGAACGCCGAGTGGAGCAACCAAGGTCAAAGTCGGAAAACTACGCGTGATGGTTGTTTCGCCACCATTCATGCTCATTACGCCACTGATATTTGCTAAAACAAGGGCATCGCCACCTACATTGCAATCGCCTGTCCATAAAAAAGTGCTCACTTTTTTACCAGTTGGTGCAAGTTTGGACTCAATATATTTGATCGAGTCTGGAATTTCTTTATTTAAGTCGAAGGTGTAATTCGGTAGGTTTAAGTGGTAGCCCTCATCATTTGGGTTGCTACTTGCTTTGCGCCAATAAAAAGGATGTGACAAAGAATGGCTGGCGATTTCAACTTGCGGTAAGGCAAAAATTTCACGCGCTATTTTTTCAAGCTGGGGAGATAGTTCAGGGTATAAGCCGTTTGCTGCGATCTCGCCTTGAATGACCGACATCGTGGAGGGTAGCGGGTATTTTTTTAGGATTTGCTCTAGTAAGACTTCGCTGGAGAAAGGGGATCCAGCGAACTCTCCTTTGTTAGCGAAGCCGTCACCATCCATATGAACCATCAACATGCGTCGACCAGCCTCCGTGGTGACATCAGGTATTGGCATCTCGGGCAACTTTAGCGCAAGGCGAAAGAACTCAATAGGGTTGATGACCCAGCGAATATTCTTGCCTCGATCTTTAAAACGTGCGCCACTAGTGATACTTGGCAACTCAACTAGCAGGTTAGGATTTAAGGCGTACCCACCCCAGGGTGTTAATGCAATAGCTTCTTGAGTCTCGTTCTTGTCATTTGCTAGAGTGAGTAAGGGCTTTGCTCCTGCTATTTGCAGTGGAAAAAAGGATGCGCGATCAAAGATAGGCTGCGTTTCAAAGCCGATAGCAGAATCCCGTTGAGTGATGCGTAATCGGGAGCGGCCTTCTCGGGGGGGCGAATACTGAACTCCGAAGTGTTTCGCATCGCTGCTTTGGAATATAAATTCTGACTCGCCAAAAATGACGATTGGAACGCCGGCCTTTGATTGTCGCTTAAGCCAAGCACTCAGTGTTGAAGCCTCTCGTGTTGATGTTCGGTCGAGCCATACCACAATACCCGCATAACGTCCGGTGAGTGGAAAATCAGGTAAGGATTGGCGCGCGTCTAAATATTCAGTGCTGTAGCCAAGATAATTCAAAGGCATCGTGCCATAGGTTAGTGCGCTTGTGTCGCTAAGCTCATACTCATTATTTGCTGTATTGTGGATCATCAATACCTTGCGTGGCATGACCTCAATATCACCCAGACCCAACATGTTTAATTCTGGGTTGGTTACCCAAGGAATAAAGCCTAGATCATGAATTTTTTTTGCTGTCGCTCGCGCAAGTTCTCTTTGTGCAGGTGCCACATAATCGATTGCCAGCACAGGTAATTTGTATTCCTGTTTAACGCGGTTGAGTTGGCCGAATAACCATTCAAAGTCATTGGCAGTGACGGCTTGATATTTTTGTAACGAAGGATTCCAGCCTTGAAATAAAGACTCGGCCGCAACAGCAAAAACCTCTTGATGAACTTTAGGCAAAATCTCAAAGCCACGATTAAAAATCAGTTTGGCCTGTGGATACCGTTTTTTTAATGCTTGAATAACTGCAATCATGCCTCGCTCTTGCGCAGCTCTTTGCTCTTCAGTTTTAGCGTAAAGCTGATAAGAGTCTAGTGTGTCGAGAAAAAACCCTCGGTAGCCTCCATCCCATAAGGGCCTAATAACCTGCTCCACAAAAAATGCTGGCCAAGCTGGGTGTGCTTGATCTAGCACGACGCTTCCCCAGTTGTTGTTTTTTCCGAGTTTCCATGACTCAGGTATGTTTTTTAAATAGGCGCGCTCTGGCGATACTTCGCCTAGCGCAACATATGCAAACAAGGCTGTTTTTTCATTAACGTGAAGGGTTGCGTTAGGAACATGCAGTGGCTCTACGACAACAATATCGAAAGCGCTTAACTCATTCCAAGGTGGGTTTGCGCCATAAAACATAGCGATATTGGGTGCCGAAAATGCGATGAGGGAGTGCAGCATTAGTGCATGGAATGCCCCCCATTGCCACCCAAACATTTTTTTCATTCGAGTGTCTCAAGTAGTTGCTTTAGGCCCTCACTTAAAGATGTCAGAGGTGGAGGCGAGAGTTGTTCAAGCATCTTGAGCGGTGTTGCGCTAGAGTGGCGAATGTCTCCTGTTGCTGGCGGTAGGTGTTGAATGTGCGGTGTACATGATGCGCATTGCGCCAAGGTCTCGATCAGCTCAAGCAATGTCACACTGTGACCGGTAGCAATGTTGCAAACGCCGCTCGCAGTGCTTTGGAGAGCGTGCGTGTTAAGTCTGGCAACATCTTTGACGAAAATGAAATCTCGCGTCTGCCCGCCATCTCCAAAAACTTTTAACGAATCACCTTGTTTCATCGCGGCGGCAAATCGACTGATAACGCCAGCATATGGTGAGGCAGGATCCTGTCGAGGTCCATAGACGTTGAAGTAACGCAAACCCAGCGCCGAAAGACCATAAAGCTTGCTATATAAGGCGGCGTACTGATCGTTTATACATTTCTCTAGTCCGTAAGGCGATAAGGGCGCAACCAGAGATTCCTCGTTTAGGGGGAGATGCACTGGTGCACCATAGACGGCAGCACTGGACGCATAAACAAAGCGACTCGCCTTAGCACGTCGTGCAGCATCAAGGACATTTAAGAAGCCTTGGATGTTGTGCTGACTTGAGCCGAGTGGATCAGCTACTGAAGCTGGCACGGAAACCTGTGCGGCCAAATGTAGGACATGACTGACGCCTCGGATGGCCTCATCAACCGCCTGGGTGTCTCGTACGTCACCGCAGACAGTGCTTAGCTTTGGATGTTCGGGCAAATTGCTCAATTTGCCAGAGGAGAAGTTATCTAAAACGCGGACTGCCATGCCTTGAGAGAGCAGCATGTCAACGCTGTGGGAGCCGATAAAGCCCGCGCCACCTGTTACTAATACAAGAGGTTCAGTCATAATTTTCACAAGATTTATAAAATGAACGGAGGTTATTAATCACAGAATAAATCCGGTGCTTACAAGGCAGATTATAACAAAGCTAAAGGCGTTTTTCGGCCGATAGCTTTTTGTTCCGGAGTGGTGAGCCTGATCCTATCTGCCGGCAGAATCCCCGCTTCAGCGCCAATGAAAATTGTCAGCATGATAAGATTCCAATGCACACAAAATTAAGCAGTGGCAATCAAACTAGGTAATCCATGAACGAGCTACAGGCAAAGGTGAAAGATTGGTACAAGCAACGCCCTACTTGGTTCATTGGCGGCTTGATTTTATTGTTACTGCTTGTTTACTTTGTTGTTCAGCAAAACAAGCAAAGCAACAATGCCAATCGGAGCCGTCTGGCACATATTAATGAAGTTAAGCTAGATTATGGCATCACTCAACCCTTACCAGAGAGATTAAATCTCGACCCTGAAAAAGTGGCGCTGGGTGAGCGTTTATTTCAAGATCCACGCCTTTCGGGCAACGACACGGTTAGTTGTGCGAGCTGTCATAATCTCCAGCTTGGTGGAGCTGATGGGCTAGTACATTCAGTAGGAATAAATGGTGCTTTGGGTACCGTGAATGCGCCAACTGTATTTAATAGTGGTTTTAATTTCGTGCAATTTTGGGATGGGCGTGCGGCTACTCTGGAAGAGCAAATTGACGGGCCAGTGAATAATGTCAAAGAAATGGGCTCCAATTGGCCTCAGATCATCGGCAAGCTGAGCCAAGATAAAGTTTACGCTATGCAATTTCGTAAGCTCTATTCCGACGGCATTTCAGATAACAACATTAAAGATGCGATTGCCACTTTTGAACGCTCGCTGGTTACACCTAATTCGTCTTTTGATAAATTTTTGCGTGGAAACAAAGCAGCTCTTTCTGAGAAGGCGCAGAGCGGTTACGTGTTATTTCAGTCTTATGGCTGTGCGTCCTGCCATCAAGGAATTAGTTTAGGTGGCAATATGTTTGAAAAAATGGGTTTGCTTGGAGACTATTTCGCTGATCGAGGCAATGAAACTGCGGCGGATGTTGGTCGTTTTAATGTGACTCGCAACCCTGAGCACATTCACGAATTTAAAGTGCCAGGGCTGCGTAATGTCGCTCGCACGGCGCCATATTTTCACGATGGATATGCGCAAACATTGCAACAGGCAGTAGCGATAATGGCGCGCTATCAGTTAGGGCGTAATTTGCCGAGCAATGAAATTGAGGCCATCACTGCCTTTTTGGAAAGCCTTACCGGCGAATATCAAGGTAAGCCACTATGAAGCGGATGAACTCATATTTAATAGGGGGAGTTTTTGCGGTTGCATTGCTGCTGGGTTGGATTTTTCAACAAGCAACAGCGGTAAATGGCAATTTACATGTGCGCACGATTGAACGCTTCCGTGAACTTAAACAGCTAGACGCGCAAATAAACCAATACGTATTTCAAATTCGTTTGGGACTAATTAAAAATTACGACCCTATCGTGCAAACTCAACAAAGCATTCATTTACTACTGGATGCTCTGCAGCAGGAAACGCCGCAGTATTTTGCCGCGCCTAACGGAGCGCTACATGAGGTTTTCGCCAATCATCTAAAAGACCGAAAAATAGACGAGGCGCTTTTAGAAACTTACAAATCACATAGCGCGGTGCTACACAACTCTTTGAGTTTTGTGCCAATTGCAATTCATGAGTTGATAAAGCTAGAGCGCGGACTTACACCGCGACGAGTTAACTTAAGGCAGCTACTGGAAGAGGTGCTGAAGTTTGATCTTTCGCCAAGCGAGGAAGGTAGGCAGGCCATTTCTCAGGCTTTAGCGAGGTTGCAAAAGGACAAAGAGAATGATGTGGCGTTACATACGCTTGCTCAGCACATTGGAATTGTTTTAGAACACAAAAAAGACGTCCAAAATCAAATGCTACAGCTTGCCTTCGCGCCCAAAGTTTCAAGCGCAGACAAATTGTTTAATGCCTATAGCGCGCTTTATATTGAAGAGGAAGAGACGGCCGCATTATTTAACAAGCTATTGGTGTTGTTAATAATTGGGCTAATCGGCTACGTGGCATTTACGCTACGTCGACTGAGTAAGACAGGGCATGAACTCAAGCAGTCTTTGGAAGAAATAGAGTTCCAAAAGTATGCTATCGACCAGCACTCTATCGTTAGCATTTCCGGCGCAGACGGCCGTATTACTTATACCAATGATAAATTTAGCGAAGTTAGTCAATACAGCCGAGAAGAATTATTGGGCCAAGATCACCGACTGTTAAATTCCGGCTACCACCCGCATTCTTTTTTCAAAGAAATGTGGCAGACCATTGGGCGTGGCAAAGTGTGGCATGCCGAGGTCAGAAATCGTCGTAAAGATGGAAAGTTTTATTGGGTCGAGTCGACCATTGTGCCTTTCATGGATGAGAATGGTAAGCCTCTGCGCTATGTCTCTATTCGCACGGATATCACCAAACGCAAAGCACTCGATCAAGAGATGGCCGACCAGCGCGCTTTTTATGAGCGTATCAGCGAGACCCTGGGCGAGGGGATGTATGTGCAGGACGAGAAAGGCTTGTGTATTTACATGAATGCCGAGGCGGAAAATCTGCTGCAGTGGCCGCGCAACCAGTTCATTGGTATGCCTGTGCACAACACGATCCATACTCAAACGGCGGAAGGCTTGCCACTTGCGGCCAAAGATTGCCCGATCAGCAACTTAACGATTCCCGGCCAACTGATGAAGAGTGAAGACCAAGTCTTTGTCCGCCGAGATGGCACGGTATTTCCTGTGGCAGTTACCTCACAAAGTTATTTTAACGATGGCGCTTATCAGGGCGCAGTAGTCGCGTTTCAAGATATTTCTTTGCGCAAAAAAGCCGAAGCAGAAATGATTTTGGCTAAAGAGGCGGCAGAGGAGGCTAACCGCGCTAAAAGCGATTTCTTGGCTAATATGAGTCACGAGATTCGCACGCCAATGAACGGCATTATTGGCATGACTGAGTTGGCGCTAGATACCGATCTTGATCCGGATCAGAAAGAGTATCTGGGTTTGGTTAAGTCATCCGCTGATGCCTTGCTGAATATCATCAACGACATTCTCGACTTCTCAAAAATTGAAGCGGGCAAAATGACGCTAGAAGAAATTGAATTTCGATTGCCTGAGGTGCTCTCTCAAACGGCTCGTTCAATGGCCTTACGAGCACATCAAAAAGGGCTGGAATTATTGCTCGACATTGATCCCAATTTGCCGGAAATTTTAATTGGCGATCCGGGGCGCTTACGCCAAGTCGTTATCAATTTAGTGGGCAACGCGATTAAGTTCACCCACAAGGGAGAGATTGTAGTGAAAGTTCGGCTACAAAAATCTCAGCCCAACCCGTTTCAGTTGGGGTTGCAAATTAGCGTACGCGACACGGGTATCGGCATCCCTAAAGATAAGTTTGATGCAATTTTTCAGTCCTTCTCACAAGCCGATACCACTACCACGCGTAAATATGGCGGTACAGGTCTTGGTCTTACCATCTCGACTCGTTTCGTCGAATTGATGGGTGGACGCATTTGGGTGGAAAGCGAAGTCAATCAAGGCAGCACGTTCTATATCGACATTAATCTGGGCATGGCCAAAGATAATCAGCAAGTTCACTATGAAACTGGCAAACTCAATCAGCAGCGTGTGCTAGTAGTGGATGACAATGCTACGCATTGTGCAGTTGCGTTTGAGCTATTCCGGCACTGGGGGATGCGTTGCACCACTGTGATGAGTGGTGAGCAAGCGCTGGCCGAATTGCAGAGCGCAGCGCGTGATAGTGACGCTTATCAATTGCTATTGTTAGACGTCAATATGCCCGTGATGAGTGGCTTTGATGTGCTTACACAGTTGCGTGCGCAAGCCCATCTGCGTGTTGCGCCAATTCTCATGCTTACTTCAGAAAGTCAGCGCGAAGATACTGCTCGTTGTCGCGAGCTGGGTATTGCTTCTTACATGCTCAAGCCATACTCGCAGTCCGATTTATACGACGCTGTGATGAATGCACTCGGACTGGAGAGCGTGTTAAATGTGGCTAAACATAGCAGCAGATCACTGGCGGCTAATCAGCAAAAACTACATATTTTGGTGGCTGAAGATAACAACGTGAATCAAACGCTAGCTACGCGCTTACTTGAGAAGTTTGGTCACACCGTAGTGATTGCCGAAAACGGTCTCATTGCAGTTGAAAAGTGGCAGGCCACAGTCTTTGATTTAATCCTAATGGACGTTGATATGCCGCAATTAAATGGCTATGGCGCGACGGCTAAAATTCGTGAGTTAGAGCAACTTCGCGGCGGCCGTATTCCAATCATTGGCTTGACGGCGAATATCATGCAGGGAAGTAGAGATGAGTGTTTAGCAGCGGGCATGGATGGCTATTTGTCGAAGCCAATTGATACACAAGCGCTCTGGGCGGAACTTGAAATGCTGAGCGGGCAAGTCGCAACATCGGATAGTCAGGAAAATCAGCCTGAAGCAAAAGGCAGCGATAACTACGAGTTTGATTTAAATAAAGCATTGGTGCTCATGGCCGATGATATGGCGCTGTATAAGGAGATGTCGCAGATTTACCTATCCGACTATCCCCAATATCTTATTCAGTTACAAAGCGCAATTTCTCAGAATGATAAGGAGCTTATCCGCCGCTACGCTCACACTATTAAGGGTATGTTGTCGGTATTTTGTGTGCCAGAAATAGCCGATATTGCGAAAGCTATTGAGCTGGATGAAGTTGGTGATCCGCAACTTGCGCTGAATGAGTTGCAACACGCAATGGACTGGTTGGGAACGGAAATTCAAAAGCATTTTTAGTTGTTACGAGGTGTAAGTCTGATTGCTGTTCCTTTGTTTTTCTATTTTTATGAGCACCTGTTTACGAATAAGTATCAGCAATTTGTGGGCCTCAAAATTATGCGTGGCCAAAGCTGATAGATAGTCCTGCACGCCTTTCTCCGAAAAGCCAATATAGTTGTTGTTTTTGACGAGTGGGATGCCTCCAAACCTCCCCCACTTAATTGCCGCTTTGCTGGGGCCTTGAACGCCAATTGCTGCGCAAATATCACTTGCCACAAACCAGGGAATGCCAAACTCATCAAAAGCGTATTTGATCTCGAATTCACCGCTCGCTGTAAAAAGTTTTTCTCCATCCCAGCGGGGAGTTGCTAACCTACCAATAAGTCGTATTGAAAACATTGAGCCATGGCTAATGCCTATCAAGATGAGCAGGAAGGAGCCCAAAAAAACAAACCCCCAGCCTGCAAACGTCCCTAGCCAAGCGACACCTGAATCCGAAAAAAAAGTTAATGCAAGAAGTGCTCCTCCGATCGCAAGGAACATATAGCTTAGTTTTAATCGAATTTCGTTTGTTGAACCCATTACATTTATTGTAAAAATTTAATCTGTGGCCAAGGGGTTTTAGTTTAAGCAATTCTTAAGTTTTAAGGGGTATTGTTAACTCATCATATTTACTTTGGAGAAAGTAATGTTAGCCAAAAAATACACACTTGTAATTGCGGCTTTATTCGCTTTGTCGGTTGCTCAAATAGCATTAGCAGAAACGCCGAATGATATTTGGCAATCGTTGAGCAATGAAGCCAAAGGCGTCGCCGGTTTTCAGGGATTCTCAGCAGCTCGCGGCGAAGCGTTTTTTAAACAAAAGCATGGTAATGATTGGAGCTGTGCCTCTTGCCATACCGACAATCCCGCTGGAATGGGCAAGCATGCTAAGACCGGCAAGGCCATTCAGCCAATGGCTCCTGCAGTGAATGCTGAGCGATTTACAGCGGCTAGTAAAGTGGAAAAATGGTTCAAACGTAACTGTAATGACGTACTTGATCGTGTATGCACGCCGCAAGAAAAAGGTGATGTGCTGACCTATTTACTCACCGTAAAAAAGTAGGGGAATTGTGATGACTTTTTACTATCAAACATTGAGCCATCTATTAACGGTGATTGCCTTGCTCGGCACGATGACAATCGCTCGTGCTGATGACGACAGCAAACATGCGCTACAAGCGAAAAATGAAACATGGCAAGCCGAGTGTGGCTCTTGCCATATTGCCTATCCACCTCGCTTGTTGCCCGCTGAGTCATGGCGTGCGGTGATGTCGAGTTTAAATAAACACTTTGGCAGTGATGCCAGTTTAGAGGAGCCAGCTGCACGTGAGATTGGTGACTTTCTCGAGAAGAACGCTGGGCGTAAAGGGCAATCCGGCGCCGGGTTGCCCTTATTGCGGATCACTGAAACGCGCTGGTTTAAGCATGAGCATGATGAAGTGGCCGATAAAGTCTGGAAAAACCCTAAGGTAAACAGTCCGGCTAATTGTTCGGCCTGCCATACTCAGGCGGAGAGTGGTAATTACAGCGAACGAAACATTCGAATTCCAAAATAATTGAGGAGCACATCATGAGTCAACGAATGCTGATATGGGATGTGCCAACACGAGTCTTTCATTGGCTGCTTGTGATGTCGTTTGCGGGCGCGTATTTGACTGCTGAGTCTGAGCGTTATCGTGATATTCATGTCGTGTTGGGCTACACGTTATTGGCGTTGATATGCTTCAGATTGCTATGGGGCTTTGTTGGCACACGCTATGCAAGATTTAAATCATTTTGGTATTGGCCCGGCGAAATTTTCGCTTATGTCATTTCGCTAATCCGGGTTAAGCCAAAGCATTATGTTGGCCACAATCCAGCCGGCAGTGTGGCGGTGTTTGCGCTGTTAATCTCTAGTGCTGTAGTAGGAGTCAGTGGTGTTGTTTTGTTTCAAGATATGGGTGGCGACGCCTTGGAAGAATTGCACGAGGTCGTCGCTAGTGGCATGTTGGTGTTGGTTGGTATTCATGTGTTGGGTGTGATCGTAAGCAGTGTGTTGCATCGCGAAAATTTAATTCGCGCAATGATCACGGGTTTCAAGCACAGCCGAGAAAATGAAGGTATTAAGCAGGCATACGCTTGGATTGGTGCAATCATTTTGGTCATAGTGATCGCATTTTGGGTGAGCTACCCGGCGACAGGATTGGTTGGCAATGTTGATTCACAAGAGCAAAATGAAGCTAGGTAATCTTCGACACTCGGCAAATAAAAAAACATGCGCGTATTAATTGTAGAAGACGATGCTTTGCTTGGTGATGCCATTCAGGCGGGCTTAAAACAGGCAGGCTATGCGGTTGACTGGATGAAGGATGGCGCTAGTGCCGATCAGGCTTTGAGCACAGAGCCTTATGTTGCGGTAGTGTTGGATTTGGGATTGCCACGTATGTCTGGATTAGAAGTGTTGCAACGTTTGCGTGCTCGTAATACGCCAATTCCCGTGCTTATTTTGACTGCAAGAGATACGGTTCAGGATCGGATTAAAGGCTTGGATTCGGGTGCTGATGACTATCTGATTAAGCCTTTCGACATGGGCGAATTAACTGCGCGATTACGTGCGTTGATTCGGCGGGGAAGTGGTAAATCGTCGGCGGCATTACTGCTTGCAGGGGTTGCGCTTGATCCGGATTCGCACAAAGTACAGTATCTTAATAAAACCATAGAGATATCTGCAAAGGAGTTCGCTGTTTTGCACGCACTGATGTTGAATGGTGGCAAAGTGCTCTCTCGTGCCGCGCTTGAAGAGCAGCTATATGCGTGGGGTGAAGAGGTAGAGAGCAATGCAGTTGAAGTGTATATCCATCACCTGCGCAAAAAGCTTTTTCCAGAATTAATCGAAACTATCCGTGGTGTTGGGTATTTAATTCCAGTGGATAAAAATAAATAATATGCTGCCACCTCGTTCGCTCAAGCAACGTCTTCTAGCGCTAGTTCTTAGTATCGTCGTGGTGATATGGATTGCTACCGCAGTTCTTACTTACTTTGATGCGCGTAAAGAGCTCGACGAAACGCTTGATGCTCATCTTGCCCAATCGGCCTCGCTTCTTGCGATACAGGCAACTCATGAGCTAGAAGAAATAGAAGTTGATCACGCCCCACTGTTGCACAAATATTCCCGCCGCGTTGCATTTCAAGTGTGGGAAGAAGGCCGCACACTTCGGATACATTCGCTCAATGCACCTACACAAGCGCTTGCCGTTAACACGGAAGGATTCGCAGACAATGTTATCGACGGTGTGGGTTGGCGTGTGTTTAGCACTTGGGATGAAAATCATAAAAACTTAATTCAAGTGGCTGAGCTAACGGAGATGCGCGAAAAACTGGCGCGTAGCGTAGTGGGTAACTTGCTTGAACCGTTAGTGATTTCATTACCTATACTTGCGTTGCTATTGTGGCTTGGCGTTGCACGTGGCTTGCAGCCGCTAGCTAAACTCTCCGGCGAATTAGAAATGCGCGAGCCAGAAAATCTTGCGCCACTTGATGCCGGCATGGCACCTCGTGAAGTGTCGCCTCTCATTGAGAAGCTCAACAAACTGTTCACGCGAATTAATGCCTCACGTGAAAAAGAGCGCCGTTTCACCGCAGATGCCGCTCATGAGCTACGTACACCCGTGGCAGGCATCAAGGCTCAAGTGCAAGTGGCCAGCACGGCTACCCAGGATACCGAGCGAGCACATGCGCTAAATAATGCAATCCTCGGCTGTGATCGAGCCACGCACTTGATTGAGCAGCTACTCACGCTTGCGCGCCTTGATAATTTGAGCGAAGCAGTTACCGAACATTGTCACCTTAGAGCTCTTGCGGCTGAAGTGATCGCGGCGATTGCCCCAACAGCGTTGGGCAAAGGTGTCCATATTGAATTGATAGACTGTGAGGAAGCTACAACTTTGGGTAATCCGGTGCTACTGCGAATTTTGTTCCGCAATCTGATCGACAATGCGGTGCGACATACCCCTGATGGCACTGCTGTTCGCGTATCCATTGCTACTACGCAAGCGCAAATTCAGCTCACCGTTTGTGATAACGGACCCGGCATCCCAGCAGAAGATATGGATCGTGTAGCAGAAAGGTTTTATCGCCCAGTTGGAACAGAGGCAAGTGGTAGCGGCCTAGGTCTTGCGATTGTCAAAAACATTGCTGAAATTCACGCAGCAACCCTGCACTTTGAAGCGAATAATCAAGGCACAGGGCTTTGCGTTAAAGTGGCGTTCAAACGTTAAGAGACTAATTCCTCTAGCCCGCTAGTGAGTTCTGCTAAAGGCGGCATTTTATCTAGCATTAGATAAGGATAAAGCCCCAGCTTGGTTGATGTTTCTTCCGGATAAATGGCATGCATTTCTTGCTTGGACATGTTCATTGCATTTGCTTTGGCAAACCAAGATGCCATGTGCAGGATGCCAGCCATTTTGACAAAAGGCTGATGTTCTAATGGCTTAGGGAAAGCACGGATTGCATCTGAAAAATCTGGCGGAAAATTCCAACGCACGGCGAGCTCGGCGCTCACATCAGCATAGGTATAACCCAAGGCCAAGCGCTCTACATCAAAGCGACGGGATTGCAGGGGGTTCACTTCTTTATCAAGAAGCTCAGCTTTTTCCGGCATCCCAACATGAATAACTAACTGACCGATGCTATGAGTCATGCCCACAGTAAATGCCAATTCGGTATTAACACCTGCTTGGCTAGCCAACCATTTTGCAACGACAGCAGTCTCCAAACAATGCCGCCAGAATTGTTTTAAGTCCAAACCTGGAGTAGCTTTAAACGCACCTACAAAACTACTGCTAATTACTAAAGTTCGAACAGTAGCGAAACCTAGCATTACTACTGCGTCGTTGACTGTGTTGACGCTACGCGATACGTGGTAATAGGCCGAGTTAGCCAAACGCAACAACTTTGCGCTCAATACTGGATCGTGAGCTAGTTTTTTCGCGATCTCGTCAATGGAAACATCATCTTGACTAAAGCTATTAATCAAGTCTTGAACGACTTTAGGTGCGGTTGGCAGAGCATTAGGCTGTTGTAGTAGTGTTTGAATATCCATCAAAGTCTCCTGATTAAAATAGTTTTATCAGTGAAACTATATCTCAATTTCAATCATTTCCGCCAAGCCCAATCCAATATTTTTTATTTTTCGGACAAGATATTACTTTGCCCTTAAATACTGCTCTATTTCCTCCGCCTTAACTGGGCGACTAAATAAATAGCCCTGATACTTTTCACAATGCAGCCCTTTGAGGAAGTCTAATTGCTCAGCCGTTTCAACCCCTTCAGCAATCACTTGAATCTGCATTTCGTGCGACATGCTCAATACAGCTCGAACGATCGCCGCATCATTCGCATCAGTATGAATGTCACGCACAAAGGTTTGATCTATCTTTAACATATCCAAAGGGAAAGATTTTAGCCTGCTGAGTGAGGAGTAGCCCGTGCCAAAGTCATCTAGCGATAAGCGCACACCCAAAGATTTCAGGTTGCTCATGATATTCAAACAGGCATCCCCCAAATTCATCAACACACTTTCGGTGATTTCAATTTCCAAATATTGCGGATCAAATTTTGTCTCTTGCAAAATCGTTTTCACCCGATCCACAATCATTCCGCGAGAAAATTGCATTCCTGAAACGTTGACTGCTATCGGCACCATGTTGAGCCCTTTGGCTTGCCAAATTCGGCCTTGCATACAGACTTCCCGCAACACCCATTCGCCTATCTCTAAAATCAAGCCTGACCCTTCAGCTACTGGAATAAAGCGGCTTGGTGGAATTAGCCCTAAAGTAGGGTGTTGCCAGCGAATCAACGCTTCCAAGCCTACTACTGTTCCAGATTTAACATCGACCTGCGGTTGATACGCCATGTACAACTCGTTCTTTAAAATGGCATTGCGTAGCTCCATTTCAAGCTGGAGTTTCTCGGTCATATTGATGGTCATTTCAGGGCGATAAAATTGCAGCGTATTTCTACCCACTTCTTTAGCGCGATACATCGCCATATCGGCATTGCGCAACAAAGTGACAGAATCATTACCATCGTCTGGGAACATGCTGATGCCAATACTTGGGGTGATTGTTAGTTGGTGAGCCCCGATGAAAAATTTTTCTTTGAATATATCAATCATTTTTTCAGCCACAAATGCAGCTTCATTTTCAGAGCCAATTTCAGGTAGCACTGCGACAAATTCATCACCCCCAGATCGCGCAATTGTGTCGGCGCGACGAAGGCATTTCAACATCCGCTCGGCAACTTGTTTCAACAAGTCATCGCCAATATCATGACCCAGTGAGTCATTAATATTTTTGAAGTGATCTAGGTCGATGAATAACACGCCCACTTTGGCGTCATTTCTTTCAGCGATTGAAAGGGCTTGGTTGAGACGGTCAGTGAGTAAGAAGCGATTTGGCAAATTCGTCAGCGCATCATGGCTGGCCAAGAACTCGACTCGCTCTTCTTCTTTTTTGCGTTCGGAAATATCGGAATAAATCGCAATATGGTTGATCACCTTGCCGGTATCATCACGCACCAAACTCAAAATTAACCACTCTGGATAGATTTCGCCATTGCGACGTTTATTCCAAATCTCACCACTCCAGCCATCATGCTCGAGAAAGTTCTGCCACATATCATGATAAAACTCACGTGTCATTTTCCCTGAAGCAAATATGCGCGGATTTTTTCCGGCCACATCGATCAATTCAAATCCAGAAATTCGTGTGAAAGCCGCGTTGACGCGAACTACATTATTGTGTGCATCGGTAATTACAATCGCTTCAGAGTTATTCGCGAATACTGCGGCAGAAAGTTTCAACTGCTCTTCAGCACTTTTACGTTCGATGATCTCCCACGTGAGTGAATTCACCATGGTGTGAATGGCGGTAGAGAGATGAGCCACCTCGCCGTCACCTGCAAACTGGGGCGCTTCGTACTGTAAATCACCAGCTGCAACTTTGTCTGCAGCCGCAGCAATGCGCGAGATAGGGTGAGCAATGCGACGCGCCATGATGGCTCCGACTAGTGTGAACAGTAGCCCCAAACCGATACCGACAAGCAAAATGCGTTGCTGCAAAGCGCGTGCAGGCGCAAAAGCTGCCGTACTGTCTTGCCGCACCACTGCTGTCCAGCCAATGCCCGGATAATCACGATAGCCAGCGTCATGCGCATAGCCTACTAGATATTCTTTGCCGTTTTCCCAGCGATCAAGCAGGGCATCTTTTTTCTTGCCGCTAGTGATGGCATTCCAGGTATTGGGTGCTAGCTCCTCTAGCTTGCTACGAGCTGGCTCTGGTCCAGCTAAGATCAAGCCTCCTTTACTCAACAACAAAACTTCAACGCCATCTGCTTTGTTAGTGACTAGCGCCTCTTCTGCCCATTTCCAGAAAATATGTCCGCATAACACGCCCTGCAACACACCCTTTGGACTAATCACAGGTGCAGCAACATCAATCAGATAAAACATTTCTCCAGTGGGGTTTGGCAATAACTTTGCTAGTAACAACGCATCATGCACGTCGCCCACGTAGGGTTTGTCACGGCCCTTAGTGCACCACGGACGTTTGATTAGATCTTTTCCTTCAAGA
>JFJP01037535.1_pt1 | contig 28715 bp, 24 predicted proteins | sample 431651 | NCBI WGS metagenome assembly JFJP01 (sample SAMN02602958, study PRJNA72255) | Microbial mat metagenome, whole genome shotgun sequencing project. | biome: fresh water; feature: sink hole; material: water; isolation source: purple microbial (photo- and chemosynthetic) mats found in... | reverse complement strand
ACCTCAGGCTGAACCGGAAGAATTCACAGAGGTAATTGAACCACAACCTCAGGCTGAACCGGAAGAATTCACAGAGGTAAGTGAGCCGCAACCTGAAGATGAGCCAGAGGCTCCGGATTATGCCGGCAGTGAGCCTGAAGCTGAGGAGCTGCTTGAACTGCTCCCGGACCCTGTTGCAGACCAGGATGCAGCAAGCAAGAATCTGTCGCCCACTGACCTGATAGACCGGTTCATTATGATCAGCCCTACAATCGAGAGGATGTCACCGAAGGAGTACCAGCCGGTAAGGGATCCGTCGGAAGAGAGTCAGGATGAAACAGGTAAATTCATAACGGAAACGCTGGCAAAGATTTACGTCACACAGGGCTACTATACGAAGGCAATAAATATTTATGAAAAGCTCTCTTTGCAATATCCGGAAAAAAGTAGTTACTTTGCCAGCCGTATTGAAAAGATTAAAGATCTAATAAAATAATACAACAATGGGTATATATGTTTTTATCTCAATCCTTGTTATTCTGGTATGTGTCCTGATTGTGCTTGTAGTGCTGGTTCAGAACTCCAAAGGTGGCGGTCTGGCAGCTAACTTCACCTCCGCCGGCCAGTCGATGGGCGTCCGCAAAACGGCTGATTTCCTCGAGAAATCGACCTGGACCCTCGGGGCAGCAATTTTTGTTCTCTGTCTTGCAGCAACGGCATCAATACCGAGAGGCCAGGGACAGAAGGAGTCAGTCATCAAGCAGTCAATTGAAAGAGCACAGGATCCTAACGCCATCCCAACCCTTCCTACTCAGATTCCACTCGAAGAACAGCAGCCTGACGGCGGTAACGAATAAAAATGACACCACAGAGATATTGAAGTGTCAGTTTGTCATGAACTGACACTTTTTTTTACCATAATCCATTTGGCACAGATTATGAAATCATCAGGCAGAAATAATATTGTTTAACTATAAAACTAATAGCAATGGCACACTTAAAAGGAAAAGTGCTGGCAGGTAAAGTTCTCATCAAGCCTCAGGAGGCAGAAGAGAAGACCGCCAGCGGTATCATTATCCCTGACTCGGCAAAGGAAAAACCACGCGCAGGAACTGTGGTTCTGGTTGGTTCTCCCAAGAAGGATGAAGAGATGGAACTTAAAAAGGGCGACGTCGTTCTATATGGAAAATACTCCGGGCAGGAGCTGAATATCGACGGCACAGACTATCTCCTTGTTTCACAGTCTGATGTTCTCTATATTTCGTAATAACCTCAAATAAGAATAGCAATGTCAAAGGAAATTAAATTTAATATCGAAGCACGTAACCTTCTGAAGGAAGGCGTTGACCGGCTCGCAGATGCTGTCAAGGTGACACTCGGCCCAAAGGGACGTAATGTAGTATTAGAAAAGAAATTTGGCGCACCCCAGATAACCAAGGACGGTGTGACCGTGGCCAAGGAGATAGAACTCTCTGACCCTTACCAGAATATGGGAGCACAGATGGTCAAGGAAGTGGCCTCCAAGACTTCAGACACAGCAGGTGACGGAACCACTACCGCCACAGTTCTTGCCCAGAGCATCATCAGTGTTGGACTCAAGAACGTCACTGCCGGTGCCAACCCGATGGATCTCAAAAGAGGCATAGACAAGGCCGTCGCAAAGGTTGTTGAAAGCCTGAAAGAACAGTCGCAGAGTGTTGGTGACGACCTTAAGAAAATCGAACAGGTTGCACGCATCTCCGCAAACAATGATGAAGAGATAGGCAAGCTCATCGCCACGGCGATGGATAAGGTCAAGAAGGAAGGCGTAATTACCGTTGAGGAAGCCAAAGGCACCGAGACCAAGGTTGAGGTTGTTGAAGGGATGCAGTTCGACCGCGGTTATATCTCAGCATATTTTGTTACCAATCCTGACAAGATGGAGGTGGAGATGGACAACCCCTATATCCTGATCCATGACAAGAAGATAGCAACAATGAAAGATCTTCTGCCCGTTCTCGAGGAGACAGCCCGCAGCGGCCGTGGCCTTATGATTATAGCAGAAGATGTTGAAGGTGAAGCTCTTGCCACCCTGGTTGTAAACCGTCTGAGAGGCTCACTCAAGGTGTGCGCTGTTAAAGCTCCCGGTTTTGGCGACAGAAGGAAAGAGATGCTTGAAGACATTGCCATTCTGACAGGCGGAACTGTCATCTCCGAGGAGAGGGGCATGAAGCTCGAGAATGCAACAATTGCAGACCTTGGCGTTGCTGACAAAGTGACGGTCAACAAGGAGAACACCACCATCGTCAACGGTGCAGGTGAAAAATCAATGATCGAAGCCCGAGTTAGCCAGATCAAGCAGCTGGCAGTTCTTTACATTGGCGCCGCATCAGAGGTTGAGATGAAAGAGAAGAAAGACCGCGTTGATGACGCTCTCCATGCAACACGTGCCGCAATAGAAGAGGGTATTATCCCCGGCGGCGGAGTAGCTTATATCAGGGCAATTCCTCTGCTTGACAAACTCAAAGGCGATAACGAAGATCAGAATACCGGAATTGATATAGTGAAAAGAGCAATTGAAGAGCCTCTGCGTCAGATAGTTATCAATGCAGGTCTCGAAGGTGCCGTAATCGTCCAGAAAGTGCGCGAAGGCAAAGGCGACTTTGGCTACAACGCTCAGACTGACAAATTCGAGCACCTGCTGAAGGCAGGCGTCATTGACCCGGCAAAGGTTGCAAGGATAGCTCTTGAGAATGCCGCATCAATAGCCGGCATGTTCCTTACCACCGAAGCAGTTGTGGTTGAGGAGAAGGAAGAAAACCCGATGCCAAACCCCGGAATGGGCGGTGGCGGCATGCCGGGCATGATGTAAAAAAAAGCTTTTTAATCAATAGAAAAATGCTGCTTCAGAAATGAGGCAGCATTTTTTTCAGGCAATAGGCAGTAGGCAATAGGCAGTAGAGGGGCGAGCGTTATGAAATGACCCGCCAGCTGGCGGGTCATTTCAGTGCGGGAACCGGTTTGCAGGGGAGGTGGCAATAGGCAGTAGTGGGTAAATGCAGTTAGAAATCACAAGTGCATCAAAATCGACAATCGACAATCGCAAATATCAAACCTCACCTTAAAAAATCTATTGCCTACTGCCTACCCCCTTTTGCCTATTTTATCCATCTTTGCATAATGGCTGATCCGCGGCAGGTAAACGAACTCGAGCACGAGAAGATAGGGACGCTGATGTGGAGGTACTTCCTCCCGGCGTTTGCCAGTATGATGGCAAACGTCCTCTATAATATTGTTGACCGTATCTATATCGGACAGGGTGTTGATGCGCTTGCTCTCTCGGGCCTGAGCGTGGTCTTTCCGCTGATGATTGTCATCATGGCTTTCGGGATGCTCGTGGGTATGGGATCAGCCGTTCGCATATCCCTGAGCCTGGGTGAGAAGGATTATGGAAGGGCGAACAGAATCCTGGGCAATGCACTTTTCCTTTCGGTGGTAATAGGATTTGCGCTGATGGTAACGGGATTCCTTTTGCGCGACAGGGTACTGGTGATCTTCGGGGCCGGTCCGGATACACTAAAATATGCCTCTGACTATTTTAATATCATCCTTCTGGGAGTGCCGTTTGCAATGACCGGCTATGCCCTCAACAACATCATCAGGGCGGAAGGGAACCCCCGGATTGCAATGTACTCCATCTTCGTCAGCGCCGGTTTGAATATTATTCTTGACCCGATATTCATATTCGGCCTGGATATGGGGGTGGAGGGTGCCGCATGGGCAACCATCATTTCACAACTCGTCCTCTTTGTGTGGGTCCTGGCTCACTTCCGCAGCCGGAAAAGCGTTACCAGGCTTGTTCTGGCAAATGTCAGGCCGGATCTGTACATTATTAAATATATTATCTCCATCGGCTTTGCCCCGTTTGCCATGAATATTGCTGCCAGCCTCGTCATTGGGGTAATGAATGCCAGCTTTATCAAGTACGGCGGCGATATCGCAGTGGCGGCCATGGGCATTGTGCACAGCACCACCATGATGATGGTGATGACTATCATATCTATCAATATGGCCATTCAGCCAATCATCGGATTCAATTTTGGCGCCGGCCTGTTCTGCAGGGTTAAAGAGGCTGTGATGATGGCTATATGGTACGCAACGCTTGTGGCTACTGCCGGTTGGCTGATCTGCATGCTGATTCCGGGAACGGTTGTCAGCATCTTCAATTCAGACAGTATAGAGCTGAGGGATGCCGGTGTCATCGGGTTGCGCATTTATTGCTCCGTTCTCCCTGTGGTCGGCTTTCAGATCATCGCATCAAACTACTTCCAGGCCATAGGTAAGGCGAAACTGGCTACGTTCCTCTCGCTTCTGCGCCAGATAATCGTCCTGCTGCCACTGATTTTCATACTGCCGGAATACCTGGGTGTAAACGGCGTATGGATAGCCAACCCTGTTTCCGATATGGTGGCTGCGGTTGTCTCATTCATCTATTTTCGCAGAGAGATGAAAAAGCTAAAATGCGAAATCCCGGTTACAGGCCCTGCTTCTGCCGGTATCACTTCATCTGCAGAGACCTGTTGACCGTAAGCCGTCTTTTAACGCCGGGGCTTTTCTGAACTATCTGACCCGGAGCTTTCCCCTGCCTATCGCATCCTTAAACATTCTGACCGTGGTCTCTCTTTTTCCTCAGGGTCACCAGGAACAGAGCCATGGCAGCAACTGCCGCGGCGGCACCGATTATCGCCGAGGGTCCCTGCGGCATGGCCAGTCCTCCCCCGGAATGCGGGGCTGTCAGGAGATAGGTTACGCACACAGCGGTGAGAAAGAGCGCCGGCAAAGACATCATAAGATGGTTTTTTCCACTGAGACCAAGATACATGGCGATGGTCCAGCAGGTGATGGCCGCCAGGGCCTGGTTCGAGATGCCAACGAACTTCCAGATCCGTGCAAACTCGTCTTTCATGACAAAGGTGAGGATGAAGGCGACAATAAATACAGGGACTATTATCATCAGCCGTGAGGAGATCTTTTTCTGGGGCATCTTCAGCATGTCGGCAATTGTCAGCCTGGCGCTGCGAAAGGCGGTGTCACCGGATGTCACAGGGCATGCCACTACACCTATTACCGCAATGACGGCGCCGGTCTTGCCTAGCCACGACCGGCAGATCTCGTTTACCAGCCATGCCGGATCAGGTTTGATGCCAGGGTTGCCGGCAAGAGAATGGGTCATAGTATAGTTGAGTCCGTGGACATCACCCATATAGTTCATGGCGGCGGTTGCCCAGATTATTGCCACTATTCCTTCTGCGATCATGGCGCCGTAGAAGATCTGCCTGCCCTGTCTTTCTGACCTGAGGCATCTGGCCATCAGTGGCGATTGTGTGGCGTGGAACCCCGAAATGGCTCCGCAGGAGACAACAATAAAGAGAAACGGGAAGATGGAGTTTGTCGCTGCGTCAGGCTGGAAGTTTCTTAATGTGGCGGGGGTTAGTTCCATGAGGGTCAGCGATCCTCCGGCCCATTTCACGACTATGCCTGCCAGAATCCCTACAGCCATAAAGATAAGCGCCCCGCCGAAGAAAGGATAAAGGAGGCCTATGATCTTGTCAATGGGAAGCAGGGTAGCCAGGATATAATAGAGGAATATCAGACCGAGCCAGAATGGGAGACTGAACCCGGACATTGTATACAACAGTTTGGCCGGACCGCTCACGAATGCGACGCCAACGAACAGCAGCAGGAAAAGGGTAAAGACCCTGAGAAATGCTCTCATATTCTTACCCAGGTAGGTACCTACCAGCTCAGGCAGACTGGCTCCGCCATGGCGGACGGAAAGCATTCCACCGAAGTAATCGTGCGTGGCCCCCATAAAGATGCATCCCACCACTATCCAAATATATACCACCGGGCCGTACATCGCCCCGAGGATGGCCCCGAAGATGGGCCCCAGTCCTGCTATGTTCAGGAACTGAATCATGAACACACGCCATCCCTTCATGGGTACATAGTCAATGCCGTCATTTTTTGTGAATGCAGGTGTGGACCGCGATGGGTCCATACCGAAAAACCGTTCGGTCACTTTCCCGTAGATAAGATATCCCAGGATAAGCAGCGTGACCGAAAGAGCCAGGGTTATCATAGGTTCCCGATTAGGTAATCCGCTAAATTAATTAAAATGGAAGATAGTTCAAGCGTTAAAAGGACCGCAGTAAAGAAAGGGTCAAATTGTATATATTTGCACCTGAATTGAACCGGTCCCCACTGATGGACAATATACGTAACTTCTGCATCATCGCACACATTGACCATGGCAAGAGCACTCTTGCCGACAGGCTTCTTGAAAAGACAGGGACAATAAATGCGCGCGAGTTCCAGGACCAGATGCTTGACGACATGGATCTGGAGAGGGAGAGGGGCATCACTATAAAGAGTCATGCAATTCAGATGGACTATACGCATGAGGGCAGAAGCTATTATCTCAATCTCATAGACACTCCGGGTCACGTCGATTTCTCCTACGAGGTGTCGCGGTCAATTGCCGCCTGTGAGGGAGCGCTGCTGGTGGTTGATGCCACCCAGGGCATCCAGGCACAGACTATTTCCAATCTCTATATGGCCATTGAGCACGGGCTGGAGATAATACCGGTGCTGAACAAGATGGACTCACAGAGCGCAATGCCTGAGGAGGTTAAGGACCAGATAGTTGACCTGATTGGCTGCAAACGTGAGGAAATTATTGAGGCCAGTGCCCGTACCGGAATGGGTGTTGACCGCATAATGGAGGAGATCATCACCAGGATACCGCCACCCAAGGGTGACCCTGATGCACCTCTCCAGGCTCTGATCTTTGACTCGGTCTTTAATTCTTTCAGGGGCATAATAGCCTATTTCAAGATAGCACACGGCACTGTCAGAACTCATGATCTGGTAAAGTTTGTCAACGCCGGAAGTGAATATGACGCTGACGAAATAGGAGTTCTGAAGATCAAACGTGAGCCTCGCAGCATCTTAAGCGCAGGCGATGTTGGATATATAATCTCAGGGATTAAGAATTCGGCTGAGGTGAAAGTGGGAGACACCATTACCCACGTAGCCCGACCGTGCCATTTGGCCATATCAGGGTTTGCCGATGTTAAGCCGATGGTCTTTGCAGGGATCTATCCCGTTGACGCCGATGACTATGAAGATCTGCGTGCTTCAATAGAGAAGCTGCAGCTCAATGATGCCTCCCTGAGTTTCGTCCCGGAATCATCAGCTGCTCTTGGCTTCGGCTTCAGGTGCGGTTTCCTGGGACTGCTCCATATGGAGATCATCCAGGAGCGCCTTGACAGGGAGTTTGACATGGATGTCATCACCACCGTACCCAACGTCTCTTTCCGGGTGCTGACAACCCGGGGAGAGGTCATTGACGTGCATAACCCGTCCGGGATGCCTCCGGTCACCACCATTGATGAGATTGAAGAGCCCTATATTAATGCCCAGATAATTTCCAAATCGGAATACCTGGGACCGATACTTAATCTCTGCATTGACAAGCGGGGTACCCTGAAGAACCAGGTCTATCTCACCAGTGACAGGGTGGAGGTGACATTCGACATGCCGCTCTCAGAGATCGTGTTCGATTTCTATGACAAGCTGAAGAGTATATCAAAGGGCTACGCCTCGTTTGACTATCATATTACAGACTATAAAAAAGCCGATCTTGTCAGGCTTGACATTCTCCTCAACGGGGAGATGGTTGATGCCCTCTCAACCCTTATCCATCGCGGGCATGCTTATGATTTCGGGCGGAGGATGTGCGAGAAACTGCGTGAACTCATTCCGCGACAGCAGTTTGACATTGCCATCCAGGCTGCCATTGGCGCAAAGATTATAGCACGCGAGACCATCAAGGCTGTGCGCAAGGACGTTACGGCCAAATGTTACGGCGGTGACATAACCCGGAAGAGGAAACTGCTTGAAAAACAGAAGAAGGGTAAGAAGAGAATGCGTCAGATAGGCAACGTTGAGGTTCCGCAACAGGCCTTCCTGGCAGTGCTCAAGCTTGACTGACTGGAAAAAATGCCCCGGGCTGTTGCAAAAAAGGAATTTATGTTAACTTAGCGCTTCGTCGGGCTTTGACGGGAAGAACAAATACAAGTCTAAAGACCCTGAAACTAACCTAGACTCATACCCCGCACGGAATATTCCGTGCGGGGTATATTTTTTCAGCACAGGAGCTTGTACCCCTTCCCATGAATATTCAGGATCTCTACCTTCTCATCCCTGCTCAGGTACTTGCGAAGCTTCGTGATGTATACATCCATGCTCCTTGCATTGAAGTAGTTGTCATCTATCCATATGGATTTCAGAGCAAAATTCCGCTCCAGCACCTCATTGCGGTGCCTGCAGAGCAGCTCGAGGAGTTCAGACTCCTTGGTGGTGAGCTTTCGCGACTGATCCTGTATGGTGAGGAGCTGCTTTGTAACGTCAAAGTTAAATTTGCCGATGGTATACCTGTCAGCCGCGGCGTCTGTAGTGCGCTTTGATGACCGTCTGAGGATAGCCTCAATACGATAGATCAGTTCTTCCATTGAGAAGGGCTTGGTCAGATAATCATCAGCTCCTGATTTGAAGCCCTCGATAATATCCTCCTTGAGGTTCTTGGCTGTCAGGAATATGACCGGTATATGCGGGTCTATAGCCCTGATCTCCCTTGCAAGCGCGAAGCCGTCAATCTCGGGCATCATCACGTCAAGCAGACAGAGATGGAATTTTTCCTTCCTGAAAACCTTCATGGCCTGTGCTCCGTCAGTCACCAGGGTAGTATCATACTCCTTGACGCTGAGATAGTTCTTTAACAGCTGTCCCAGGTTGGGGTCGTCCTCTGCAAGTAAGATGCTTACTTTTTTCATTTCTACTGTTCTTTTGGAAGGTGTATGATTATCCTGGTGCCCTTGCCCGACTGGCTTTCAACTCTGATTGTCCCGTGATGCTCGTCCACAATCGTCTTCACATAGCTGAGACCCAGGCCGAATCCCTTGATGTTGTGAGTGTTTCCTGAGGGTACCCTGTAGAATTTATCAAAAATATGTTTCAGATGTTCCCTGGGGATTCCTATGCCGTTGTCAGAGACGGTGATGACAACCCCTTTGTGGTACCCGGCTGTGGTCACAGTGATCTCGGGTATGCGACTGGTGTATTTCAGTGCATTGTCAAGGAGGTTGAGAAGCACATTGAAGAAGTTGGATTCGTCTGCATGTACGAGGGGGTCCGGGGCATCAAGGAAAGTTGATATTACCCCGCCACGGCCGCTGACCTGCAGTTTGAAGGCATCAACCGCCCTGAGTATAACAGTATGGATATCTGTATTTTGTTTGTTAAGCTCCAGCCTGGCCTTTTCAAAGATGGCGGTCTGAAGCACCTTCTCTACCAGCACCTTAAGGCGGGTGCTCTCCTCATTTATGACAGCGGCGAGACCCGGAGTATTACGCGAAGCCTCCGGAATAGCCTTGTCGGCCAGCATCTGTGAGGCAAGTGATATCGTAGCTATAGGAGTCTTCAGCTCATGCGTCATGTTGTTGATGAAGTCACTCCTGATCTCCGAAAAACGCTTCTGGCGAAAGATAACTATGAAGGTACCGGTTGAAAGAATTATAAGCAACAGTAATATCAGCATGGAAGATATGGCCATGAAGGCTATCTGGTTGAATTTATACTCCTCTTCTTCCGGGAAATAGATAGTGAGTACGTTGTTTCCGGGAACCGGGTCGTTTGGGAAGAGCTGCCGCAGGTACTTATTTGCTCCGGAGCTCTCGGTATAGTCAGGTGTGCGGTATATCAGGCCGCCGTAGTCTCCGCGAACGGCGCATTCATAGTCAAGATGGATGCCGACGGCATCAAGCGACTTTCTGATGAGATCATTTAGTTCTTCCGACGAGAACCGGTCTCTCAGGGGCGGAGTCTCGTGCAGTATGCGGCTTACGATATTCTCTATGGAGATGATCTTGCTGGTCATGCGTGCCGTTGCCCCTGCAGCCAGGCTCTGTTGATCATTCACGGTGTTCTCAAAGAAGGACCCGGGCTCGAGACTGTCCGAGTTGAGGAGGTAGGTACGGCCGGCCCTGTTGATTATCACGGACCTGACGTTGGGGTCAAAACCGTATTTCTCAAGCAGTCTTGCCTCTGCCGACTGCCTGGATGAAACGCTCCCAGGCTCCTCACCCTGGCCAGCACCGGCAACGGAGGCCTGGCCGGCGGGGTTAATACCTGCTGAAATACCATCAATGGCACTGGTATTTGGTGCGGGATTGATCTCCCCGATAATGCGGTTGTAAGTCTCAGTCCTCTCCATCTCACTGACCACCTCCTTCAGCGCCTCATTAACACCAAAACGGAACTCCTGATCCTCAGCACTGACAACACTGTTGATCCACCTGAATTGGATTATCACCAGCGCTGATATTGCAATAAAGAAAAATATGGCTAGAATGACTATGTACTTACGTTTCATATTGTAACAAAAGTAATCTGTTAAAACCTTAATACATAGGATTAACGTATTTTAACAGGATTTCCGAAAAGTTATAGGTTTGAAAAAATTAAAAATATGTTAAATATCAATAATTTAACGTATCATTAAGAGTAGGGTCCGAAAATATTTCTGATATTTGCGTCAGTTATGGCACGAAAATTGATATAAGATATTTGGAGTTTTTTTCATAGGTTAGGTTAGTTTTAGGGTTAACACTGAAGAGGAGGCAAGAGATTGTCTCCTCTTTCTTTTTACAGTGCCAGCAGCGAAAGGTTTCTGTCGCTGATCTCCCTGCTGTCGAAAACGAATACTGCGGTTATATCCGGCATCTCCCTTAGAGATGCTGCCATTGTTTCCACATGCTCTCTGTCGGTCTGACCGTTCATCAGGAAAAAGAAGTCTATGTTTTTCAGTTTTCGCATCAGAAGGTTTCCTTCGCTTCGGTTGGATACAAGGGAAAAGTCCGGTGTGACGGAGCTGAAGCGGGAGAATGCAGGGGTGCCTGTGTCAGACCGGAGGGTAATTACATCAGGACATTTCCGGAGATCAGTTCCGAGATGTCTGTTGATCATGACTGAGAGACGGTAGTCGGACTCGGCGGAGACAACGCCCAGGAAGAAGAATTCCGGGGTCTCTTCCCCCGGGATGGTGTGCCGGGTTATTTTTTTTCCGGTATTCATTATTTTCCCTTTCGTATCTTGTTCCAGGCAATCATCGATGCCTCCTGTTCAGCCTCTTTTTTTGTTGTGCCTTCGCCCTGCGCCGCCGGCTCGTTGTTTATCTCCAGCGTGACGGTGAACAGGGGAGGAATGCCGTTACCGCCATTCTTTTCATGTGATGTGAAGTTAAGCTTTTGTTTATTTTTCTGGCAATACTCGAGGATGAGACTCTTGTAATCTGTTTCGGCAGCGAGCACTGCTGCCAGGTCAAGATGCTTTTTAAGCCCCCTCTTAATGAAAAACCGGCTGGTACGCTTATATCCTCTGTCAATGAATAGTGCGCCCACCAGCGCTTCAACGGCGTTGCCATGCAGGTTACGGGGTGAGTCGGATGCCGAAAGGTTTGAGACAATGAGGCTGTCAAGCCCCATTGAGAGCCCCAGATGGTTCAGCGTCTCCCTGTTCACTATCCGTGCCCTGGTCTTAGTCATGAAGCCTTCAGAAGCTTCGGGGTAAATCCGGAAGAGGTAATCGGAGAGGATGCTGTCTATGATTGCGTCACCGAGGAATTCGAGCCGTTCATTATTAACTTTGACTCCGTCAGGAAGGGTGTATGTTGCAGAGCGATGTATGAAGGCGGTCTCATACAGCCTCAGTTTCGCAGGGCGGAAACCAAGCAACTGCTTGAGGCGGGAGCTGAATTCCTTCCTGTTGTGTATGAGCGTGTTGTTCTTCTTCCTGTTGAGCAGGAACACTATTCCATGAATTTCCTGATCAAAATAGAGGCATTATGCCCTCCGAAGCCGAAGTTGTTGCTCAGGGCAACATTCACGGTTCTTTCCTGTGCTTTGTTCAGGGTCAGGTTCAGATCCTTGTCAATGGCAGGGTCAGGATTCCTGAAGTTGATGGTGGGTGGGACTATATCATGTACCACGGCCATGATGGTTGCAATGGCTTCAACGGCACCGGCGGCGCCGAGAAGGTGACCTGTCATGGATTTTGTGGAGCTGATATTCATCTTGTAGGCATGTTCGCCGAAGACAGCCAGGATAGCCTTGACCTCAGCAATATCACCTAGCGGGGTTGCTGTTCCGTGCAGGTTGATGTAATCAACATCCGCCGGCGTCAGCCCTGCCTCGGTAATAGCCTGTTTCATTACGTTTATCGCTCCCATCCCGTCGGGGTGTGGCGCTGTAATATGATAGGCGTCAGCAGTGAGGCCCGTGCCAACAACTTCGGCATAGATCCTTGCGCCTCTTGCCTTCGCATGGCCCAGTTCTTCAAGTATCAGGGCACCGGCGCCCTCGCCTATGACAAACCCGTCGCGGGTCACATCAAATGGCCTGGAAGCGGTGGCAAATTCCTCATTATTTGTTGACATGGCCTGCATTGAATTGAACCCGCCGATGCCGGGAGGATTGATTGATGCTTCCGATCCTCCTGCAATGAACAGGTCAGCCTTGCCAAGCAGGATGTAGTAATAGGCGTCAATAAGGGCATTGGTTGAAGAGGCGCAGGCCGATACCGTAGCGAAATTGGGACCACGGAAACCGTATTTGATGGAGAGCATGCCGGCAGCGATGTCACTGATCATCTTGGGAATGAAAAAGGGACTGAAACGGGGAGTTCCATCACCCATAACATACCCCTTAACCTCTTCAAGAATAGTCTCAATACCACCTATACCTGAGGCCCAGATAACACCTGAACGGTCCTTGTCAGTAGCTTCCGGATCTAATCCCGCATTCGCCACAGCCTCAGCAGCCGCAACCATGGCATACTGGGCGTAGCGGTCCATCTTACGAGCCTCTTTCCTTTCAAAATATTTTGCAGGATCATAGTCCTTGAGCTCACAGGCAAATCTCGTTTTGAACTTACTGGTGTCAAAATGAGTTATAAGCCCGGCTCCGCTGATACCATCAACAAGACCTTTCCAGAAATCCTGCAAATTGTTGCCGATAGGAGTCAATGCCCCCATCCCGGTAACTACTACGCGCCTCATGTCAGATTATCGGAGAAAACTACTTTGCGTTTTCCTCAATATACTTAATGGCTTCGCCAACTGTGCTAATGCTTTCTGCCTGATCATCAGGAATTCCAATGTTGAATTCCTTTTCGAATTCCATGATCAGCTCGACTGTATCAAGAGAATCAGCGCCAAGGTCATTAGTGAAATGTGCTTCGGGAGTAACCTCTGCCTCATCAACGCCAAGCTTTTCAACGATGATTTTCTTTACTCTAGTAGAAATGTCAGACATACCAATCAATTTTACGTTAATACTCGTTTTAAAAACTCTGCAAAGAAATATATTTGTACCATATTTTTCAAACAATTTACCGGAAATTTACATTGATGCAGGGATAAATTAAAGCGAATCAGTCTTTTAACCCTTTTTTTACACTACCGGCGCCATGTGTCAATAATCGTGTTAAGTATCAGAAGATGAAACATATATCCATTCTAGCCTCAGGTGCCGGGACGAACGCGGAAAACATAATAAGGCACTTTTCGAACGATAATAATGCGAAAGTAACCCTTGTTTTGTCAAACAAGCCTCAGGCGAAGGTTTTGGAAAGGGCTGCGGCACTTGGGGTCGACTCGTTTTTTTTCGACCGAAGCCAGTTTTATGAGACGGGAGAGGTGCAGATGATGCTTCAGAGAAAGCATACTGACATGCTTGTTCTGGCAGGGTTTCTGTGGCTTGTCCCGGGGCAGTTAATTGAGACTTTCCGTGGCAGGATAATCAACATTCATCCCGCCCTTCTTCCCCGGTTCGGGGGGAAAGGGATGTATGGCGACCGGGTGCACAGGGCGGTGCTGGATGCCGGGAGCACAGAGAGCGGGATCACCATCCATTATGTGAACGAGCATTATGATTCGGGCGACATAATCTTCCAGGCCAGGTGCCCCGTACTGCCCGGCGATGATGTGCAGAGCCTGGCTGCCAGGGTTCATGCGCTTGAATACGAACATTATCCGGCGGTGATCAGCCGGCTTATTGATGGTATCTGATCAGGCAGTAGGCAGTAGGCAATAGGCAGTAGTGGAATTTGCGATTTACGATTTTTGAATTAATCGACAATCGACAATCGACAATCAACAATCGACAATCTCAAATCGAAAATTTCAATAATCGATTGTTGCAAACAGATTAATGTATCCCTCTGCCACCCTTCTGAACTCTTCCATCGACTCTGTAGCCACGGGGTTAACAGGGGGAGACTCAACCCTCAGGGGGTCAATGGCAGAACCGTTACGGTAAAACCTGAAGTCGAGATGCGGACCTGTTGAGAGACCGGAACTGCCTACATATCCTATCACCTGCCCCTGTTTTACATAGACACCTGATGAGATGCCGGGTCCGAAGCGCGAGAGGTGCATGTAAGCTGTTGAATAGACGCTGTTGTGTTTGATGCGCACAATCCGCCCGGCCCCGCCCTCATAGGCGGTGCTGGTCACCCTCCCGTCGCCTATAGCCACCACAGGCGTGCCAATAGGTGCGGCATAGTCAACACCGTGATGGGGCCTGACAATCTTCAGCACCGGATGGAGCCTGGCGCCCGAGAAGCGTGAACTGATTCGCGAGTAACGCAGCGGCGCCTTGAGAAAGGCCTTCCGCAGACTGGCACCGGTGGTGTCATAAAATGACATCGTGCTGTCCTGGATGTATGGGATGGCGAAGATGGGATTGCCTGCATGCTCGAAGAGAGCTGCATGAACCCTTCTTATACCTATGGATTCTTCCCCTATGAACTCCTCCTCATAAATCACCTTGAACCTGTCGCCCTTCTGCAGGCCGAAGAAGTCAATTGTCCAGGCATAGATCTCTGACAGTTCGGCAGAGAGATTAGGGTTCAGATCATTTTCTGTTGCCGCCTCCCATAGCGAGGTGGTGATTGTCCCGGATGAGTACCTGAGCGTCCGCTTTATCTCCGCATCGTAGCGGTATATGGCCAGTGTGTCCTTCAGGGAGAAGACATATGATACCTTCGGATCATGCGTGTAAATGAAGTAATCAGGCCGGCTAAGGGTGTCCTTAGTCAGCAGAACGGAGTAAGTACTTCCGGTACGGACTCTTCTGGGGTCAAAGGTCTCCCTGTTCTCGCGTAGGAGCGTCTCTATAGTATCCCATGGCACTCCATTGGCTGACAGGATTGTGGAGATGAACTGGTTCCTCTTAACCTTCCCTGTCACTATATTATACGAGTCAACGGGGATGCCAAAGAGCATGGCGGCGCTGTCGGATGATGAGGGCGCGGAAGAAGCAGCGCCTGATACATTTTCTTCTGCTCCCGAGGCGATCAGCCCGGATGATGCTGAAAGACCGCCTGGAGTAGCCGGCGTAGACTCTTGCGGCACTGTGAATGCCGTACCTGCAAGATCTGCAGAATCCGTTGCCGGGACAGCAACGGCTGTAGTATCTGATATTGTTTTTTTCAGCGGTGATTCAGCGGTGGTTGATCGTTTGCAGGAGGCTGCATTAATCAGTATGACTGCTATGATCGCAAGTACGGAAACCGGTAATCTCATAAAACAATATTTACTATACGGTTAGGAACTATGATCACCTTCGGGGTGGCCGTGCCGATCCACTTTTGGGCACGCTCATCTGCAAGGATAATCTTTTTTACCTCATCCTGGGGCAGGTTGACAGGCAGTTCAATCTTGAACCTCATCTTCCCGTTGACCGACACCGGGCATTCAAAAACATCTTCCGTGAGGTATTTCTCCTCAGCTACGGGCCATGGCTCATAGGCTATCGTTCCGGTATGACCTGTCAGCTGCCATAGTTCCTCACCCAGATGAGGAGCAAAGGGAGAGAGCAGTTTGATGAAGACCGCCGCCGTGTCACGGGTGATCTTCTCCTTTTTGAAAGCTGTATTAAGGAAGATCATCATTGCTGCAATGGCTGTGTTGAAGCGTAGTGCCTCGATATCTTCAGTCACCTTTTTTACAGTCTTATGCAGGACCCTTAGTATCTCGGGGTCTTCTTCACCGTCGGTTATATTTTCGCTGTTGGCGATGAGACGGTATACTCTTGAGAGGAAGTTGAAAGGTCCCTTTATCCCTTTTTCGTCCCAGGGCTTGGTTGCGTCAAGAGGTCCGAGGAACATCTCGAAGAGCCGGAGTGTATCCGCGCCGTAGCTTTTCACCACGTCATCAGGGTTGATGACATTCTTGAGGCTCTTTGACATCTTGGCAACGATCTGCTTCACCTCTTCGCCTGTCTCAGTGATAATGAATCGTCCCTCTTTCTCAGAGACCTGGTCTGATGCCACCTTTGCTCCCGTTGCCGTCTCATAGGCAAAAGCCAGAATCATCCCCTGGTTAAAGAGTTTCATGAAGGGTTCGTCTGTGGAGACAATACCCAGGTCATGGAGCACCTTGTGCCAGAAGCGGCTGTAGAGCAGGTGGAGCACGGCATGCTCGGCTCCGCCGATATAAAGATCAACAGGCATCCAGTATTTCTCCTTTGCACTGTCAAATATCTCATGGTCGTTTTTAGGGTCTATGAATCTCAGGTAGTACCAGCATGAGCCTGCCCACTGAGGCATGGTGTTGGTCTCACGCTTACCGCGGCGTCCCTCGTTGTCAGTGACATACAGCCAGTCTGTTGCGTTTGACAGTGGCGACTCACCGTTTTCGCCCGGTTCATATACCTCAAGCTCGGGGAGGGTCAGCGGAAGATCTTTCTCATCAACGAGTGTTATCCGGCCGTCTTCCCAGTGGATGACGGGGAAGGGTTCACCCCAGTAGCGCTGCCGGCTGAAGAGCCAGTCGCGCAGCTTGTAGTTGACGCGGTGAATACCTATGTTTCTCTGCTCAATCCACCTGGTGATGGTTGCTATGCCCTTCTCTACGTTGAGCCCGTCAAGGGTTATCTGGCGTTCGCTGTCGGAAGAGTTGATATAGACGCCGTCTCCGCTCCAGCATTCTTTGCCGGAGATGATACGCTTCTTCTGCTCCGGGTCATCGATTGCGGGGGAGAGGATGCATACAATGTCAATCCCGAACTTCTTTGCAAACTCGAAGTCGCGCTCATCATGTGCCGGTACGGCCATGATGGCGCCGGTGCCGTACCCCATAAGAACATAGTCGGCTACCCATACGGGGATCTTTTTGTTATTGACCGGGTTGATGGCATATGTTCCGGTGAAGACGCCGGTTTTATCCTTTGCCAGGTCAGTGCGGTCAAGGTCTGACTTCAGGGAGGCTGAGACAATGTAATCATCAACCTTCTGTTTCTGTTCGGGGCTTGTGAGGCCGGCAACCATCGGGTGTTCCGGTGATAGCACCATGTATGTTGCGCCGAAGAGTGTGTCGGGGCGCGTTGTATAGACCGTAATTATCTCTTTATGTCCGTCAATCATGAAGTCTACCTCGGCACCTGTTGAGCGGCCTATCCAGTTACGCTGCATCTCCTTGATGCCTTCGGGCCAGTCTAGCTTCTCAAGTCCGCTGAGGAGTCTCTCGGCGTAATAGGGTATGCGCAGCATCCACTGTTTGAGGTTTCTGCGGACCACCTTGTTTCCGCACTTCTCATGTGAGCCGTCTGTCAGCACCTCCTCATTGGCGCAGACGATGCGGCATGACGGACAGTACCAGATCTGGGCATCGTCATAGTAGGCCAGTCTTTTGGAGTCAATATATTTCTTTCTGGCCTCATCTCCGGCCTTGATCACGTCAAGGGGGATGGGGAGCTCATTGATATCGCGTCCCCGTTCATTCGCCTGGTCATACCAGGTGTTGTACAGCTTCAGGAAGATCCACTGGGTCCATCTGAAGTAAGCGGGATCAGTGGTGTTGATCTCGCGGTCCCAGTCGTAGCTTAGTCCCAGCTCTTTTATCTGGCGGCGGAAGGTGTCGCAGTTTTTGTTTGTTGTAACGGCCGGGTGTGTACCTGTCTGTATGGCGTACTGTTCTGCCGGCAGGCCGAAGGCGTCCCATCCCATCGGGTGGAGGACGTTAAAGCCCTTCATGCGCTTGTAGCGGGCCATGATGTCAGTGGCGGTGTATCCCTCGGGGTGGCCTACATGGAGGCCGGCTCCGGAAGGGTAGGGGAACATGTCAAGGATATAGTACTTGTTCGGGTTGGTAAAGTCATCCTCAGTTCTGAAGGTCTTGTTCACCTCCCAGTACTCCTGCCATCTCTTTTCTATCCCGCTGAAATTATAGTCCTTCATGTTCGCTTTTTTTTGCGCATCTGGGGTGCAAAATTAGGAAAACTTTGGCTAAAATCCCCTCAGGAAGCGATATTGATTGCGATTAGAGACTGCGGAAACAGTTACCGTGACTCCCGGAACTGCCTTATCAGTACCGTCAACCTGTCATGCCGGCAAGTATATTTGATGCATAAGTTTTGAAAAGTGCTCCTGTCGGGTTACTTTTGCATCCTTGACGGTCCCGTAGTTCAATGGATAGAATGACAGATTCCGGTTCTGTTGGTTGGGCGTTCGAGTCGCCCCGGGATCACGATTTAAAAGCTAATAGCACTGATTATCAGTGCTATTTTGCTTTTGGGTGACTTATTGGGGAAAGATATGGGCTTGCGAGCATCAGTGATAATTTCTTTATACTATCACAGTAAATCATTATAAAACACTTATACGTTCCGTTGCAAATTTGTATCGATTTTAAAATGATCAGATATGATTGCAACATTTATATTTTTAACCCATGATACATCAGACTCAGCGGGTTATGTTGCAGGAGCAGTAATTGCCCTGTTTATCCTGGGTTATCTTATTTATTCACTTATCAAACCTGAAAAATTTTAATTCATGACTGCACTTGATGTCCTTCAGGTGATACTGTTTCTTTCCTTAATAATTGGGTTAACTCCCATTTTGGGAAATTACATGTACAAAGTGTTTTCAGGCGAAAAGCATATAATGAAACCTGTTTTCGGCTGGCTTGAAAAACTGACCTACAGATTTATTGGAGGAGATCCTGATGAAGAGACTAATTGGAAGACTTACCTCTTTGGGTTGCTGGGGTTTAATCTAGCCGGATTTGTTTTCTTATTTCTTATACAACTATTTCAGGCTTACTTACCGTTAAATCCCGCTCATTTAGACAATGTATCAGGGCATTCGGCTTTCAATACCGCAGTAAGTTTTGTAACCAATACAAACTGGCAGGGATATGCAGGAGAAACAACGTTGAGCTATTTCGTTCAGATGATCGGATTAACGGTGCAGAATTTTGTGAGTGCAGCCACCGGAATAGCTGTATTATTGGCTGTCATACGAGGAATATCCCGCAAAACAACCGATAAAATCGGGAGCTTCCGGACTGATTTAACCAGGTCAATAATATATGTTTTATTGCCTTTGTCTATTGTATTTGCGATTGTCCTGACCGGACAGGGAGTAATTCAGAATTTTAAAACTTATGAAACTGCTCAAACATTGGAAGGAGCTCAGCAGATTATACCAATGGGTCCGGTGGCTTCCCAAATTGCGATTAAGCAGTTAGGGACCAATGGCGGTGGATTCTTTAATTCCAACAGTTCCCACCCATTCGAAAACCCGACCCCAATCAGTAATTTCCTTGAGATGCTGTCAATCCTTCTTATCCCGGCGTCACTGACATTTACTTACGGGAAAATGGTTGGTTCTGCCCGGCAGGGCTGGATAGTATTTTATGTAATGCAAATTCTGTTTGTGATTGGATTGTCTATTTCATTATATGCCGAATATTCTGCAAACCCTGTTTTTGGGAACCTGCAATTAATGGAGGGAAAAGAAACCCGGTTCGGAATTACAAATAGTGTACTGTGGTCGACTTCAACAAGTGCAGCCTCTAACGGTTCCATAAATTCCATGCACGATAGTATGTCTCCCCTGGCAGGGATGGTTGCGATGCTGAATATTATGTTGGGGGAAGTTATTTTTGGTGGTGTCGGAGCCGGATTGTATGGGATGATAATTTTTATAATCCTTACCGTTTTTATTGCCGGACTGATGGTTGGGCGTACCCCTGAATATCTGGGCAAAAAAATTGAGGCTTTCGAAGTTCAAATGGCAATAATTGCAGTGCTTGCACCAAGTGCAGTTATATTACTCTTTTCTGCCTGGGCATCTGTAAGCAGCTATGGATTATCAAGCCTAAACAATCCGGGGCCACACGGGTTCTCCGAAATTCTTTATGCATTCAGTTCAGCAGCCGGAAACAATGGCAGTGCTTTTGCCGGGCTAAATGCCAATACTGGTTTTTATAACATTGCTTTGGGTCTAGGCATGTTAATAGGCCGTTTTGGGGTAATAATCCCTGTATTGGCAATTGCCGGAAGTATGGCTGAAAAGAAAACTATCCCGCCTTCAGCTGGTACTTTTCACACCGATAACTGGTTATTCATAGGTTTGTTAATTGCTGTCATTCTTATTGTAGGCGGATTAACATTCTTTCCTGCCTTATCGCTTGGCCCTGTCATAGAGCATTTGCTTATGAAGAATGGAATAACCTTTTAATATCAGATTGCCATGAGTACAAAACATCATACAAGCCTTTTTAATAAAACTATATTGGTACAAGCTGCCAAAGACAGCTTTATGAAATTTAACCCTGTGTTGTTAATTAAAAACCCTGTTATTTTCATTGTGGCATTAGGTTCTGTGATTACGTCTGTCATAGTGATTATTGAACTTTTTCAGGGTTCCTTTTCATCATTTAACCTTCAGATATCAATCTGGCTATGGTTTACTGTATTCTTTGCCAATTTCTCAGAAGCAATTGCCGAAGGACGGGGTAAAGCACAAGCCGATTCATTGAGAAAAAGCCGGACACAGACAAAAGCCCGCAAAATGGAAGGGAAACGCGAGTATTCTGTTTCTGCAACTGACCTTAAAAAGGGTGACATTGTCTTTTGTGAGGCAGGAGACGTAATACCTTGCGACGGTGAAGTAATTGAAGGTATAGCAAGTGTTGACGAATCAGCAATTACTGGCGAATCAGCTCCGGTTATAAGGGAGAGCGGAGGCGACCGTTCGGCAGTAACCGGGGGGACTAAGGTTATCAGCGACCGCATCTTAGTCCGTATTACAACCGAACCCGGCAATGCGTTTATAGACCGTATGATTGCTCTGGTTGAAGGGGCAAAAAGACAGAAAACCCCGAATGAAATCGCTCTTTCAATTTTACTTTCCGGTCTGTCAATTGTGTTTTTACTGGCCGTTATGACTCTTCCTGCTTTTTTCCGATATGGCCTTGTCGCTTCGGGTTTGCCGTTGTCGCAAAACTTAACCCTTCCGGTGCTGATAGCCTTATTGGTTTGTTTAATACCTACTACCATCGGGGGTTTGCTGAGTGCTATTGGTATCAGTGGAATGGACAGACTTTTACAACGGAATGTCATTGCAACAAGTGGACGTGCCATTGAAGCAGCCGGGGATGTTGATGTTCTGTTACTCGACAAAACAGGAACAATTACCCTGGGTAACCGCATGGCGACTGATTTTATACCTGCCGAAGGTATAAGCATTGAAGAACTCGCCGGTGCAGCCCAGCTTTCTTCATTATCCGATGAGACACCCGAAGGTCGTTCGATAGTAGTCCTGGCAAAGGAAAAATTCAATATTCGCGGACGTGATGTAAGCTCGATGCGCGCATCATTTATCCCTTTTACGGCACAATCACGCATGAGTGGTGTAGATTTAAATACGGGAAGCGGACATAGACTTCAGGTTCGTAAAGGCTCATCGGAAGCTATACGGACATTTGTGCTCAATAATAATGGTTTCTACCCGCAAAAAATTCAGGATATTGTTTCGGAAATAGCACGACAGGGAGCAACCCCCCTTGTTGTTGCCGAAGACAACAGGGTCCTTGGTGTGATTCATTTAAAAGATATTGTAAAAGGCGGCATCAGGCAACGATTTACCGAATTGCGGAAAATGGGGATTAAAACGGTAATGATAACCGGCGATAATTCTTTAACAGCAGCAGCGATTGCAGCCGAAGCCGGAGTTGACGACTTTATGGCTGAAGCCAAGCCCGAGGATAAACTACGTCGTATTCGTGAAGAACAGGCAAAGGGTCACTTAGTTGGTATGATTGGCGATGGTACCAACGACGCCCCTGCACTTGCACAGGCTGATATTGGTATTGCTATGAATTCAGGCACACAGGCAGCCCGTGAAGCCGGAAACATGATTGACCTCGACAGTAACCCTACCAAGTTGATAGAGGTAGTTGAAGTTGGCAAGCAATTGCTAATGACCCGGGGTTCACTTACTACATTCAGTATTGCCAATGATGTTGCCAAGTATTTTGCAATTATCCCCGCCATTGCCATATCATTATATTCAGGCAATTCGGGCATTGGACCTCTTTCAGCATTAAACGTGATGAACCTGGGTTCGCCTCAAAGTGCAATCCTGAGCGCAGTAATATTTAACGCAATTATCATCATTCTTCTGGTTCCCCTGGCGTTGAGGGGCGTTCGTTATCGTTCGGTTTCGGCAAATACTGCTTTAACCAGAAACCTGTTGATTTTTGGGTTAGGTGGACTTATTGCCCCATTTGCAGGGATTAAAATTATTGACGTGTTAATTAATCTGTAAATCAATTGGATATGAAATCACTGATTATCTCTCTGAGAGCATTCCTCTTTTTCACCGTGATAACCGGTATAATCTATCCACTTTTTGTTACAGGCATTGCACAGCTTGTCTTCCCTGCAAAAGCAAATGGAAGTTTAATAATAAAGGACAACAGGATTACAGGCAGTGAACTCATCGGACAACAGTTTGACAGTGCGAAGTATTTTACTTCCCGTCCGTCTTCAGTTTCTTATAACCCATTACCATCAGGGGGCTCCAATTACGGGTTGACCAATTCAAAATTAAAGCAGCTGGTTGACGAAAGAAGGCAACGGTTTGTTCAATTCAATCAGTTGGACAGTGGAACCACTATTCCGGCTGAAATGTTGTTTGCCTCTGCAAGCGGCCTCGACCCACATATTTCAAGGCAGGCTGCTTTATTACAGGTAAACCGGATTGCCCGAGCCCGGGACTTTAATGACATCCAAAAACAAAAACTGTCAGAATGTGTGAATCGCTTAACCGAAGAATCACAGATACTGGTTCTGGGCGAAGAAAGAATCAATGTTTTGTTGCTTAATTTAGAGGTCGATAGAATAAAATGAACGCAATTAATGATAACCGCCCAAACCCTGATGAACTGCTGGCTTCTTTAATTAATGAAGAGGAGAAAGGAAAACGGGGGAAACTGAAAATATTTTTCGGTATGTGTGCCGGCGTGGGCAAAACATATACAATGTTGCAGACTGCCCTGGGGGAAAAATCAAAAGGCAGCGATATTATTATCGGTTATATAGAAACCCATAACCGAAAAGAAACAGCCGGTCTGGTTGAGGGATTTGAACTGATTCCGCGAAAAACTAACATCTACAAGTCTACTTCAGTGCAGGAAATGGATTTGGATGCAATCATTGCACGGAAACCACAAATTGTCCTGGTTGATGAGCTGGCGCATACAAATGCTCACGGCAGTAGGCACGCGAAAAGATACCAGGATGTGCTGGAACTTCTCGAATGTGGGATCAATGTGTATACAACACTAAATGTCCAACATCTTGAGAGCCGCTCCGAAACGGTGGCTCAGATTACCGGAATAATTGTCCGTGAAACACTTCCCGATGAGATTTTTGAGAATGCCGATGAAGTTGAACTTATTGACCTCACACCCGGAGAATTATTACAACGTCTCGCCGAAGGCAAGGTTTACACACCTGAACGTTCAAGGGAAGCCGTTGAGAATTTTTTCAGGATGGGTAACATTACGGCACTGCGGGAAATGGCTTTACGTATTGTTGCCGACAGGGTTGATAAGCAATTGCATGATTACTTGCAGCATAAACGCATACGCGGGCCATGGAAATCAGGGTTGCATTTACTCGTAGCAATCGGGAGCAGCCCTTCTTCAGCGCGTCTGTTACGCTGGGCTAAAAATCTGTCTTATTCAATGGGAGCCCAGATTCAGGCATTATATGTTGAAACTTCCCATAAAATATCCGAGAATGACAGGGCACAGCTCGATAAAAACATAAATCTCGCAAAGCAATTAGGCATAAAAGTCCGCATAAATACGAACAATGATCTTGTAAAGGCCATTGTCGAATATGCGCAAAAGGAAAATATTACCCACATTATTGTTGGGAAACCCCGTGTCCGTAACCTGTATTCAATGTTAAGACTGGGCAACTTTGTAAACGGGCTTATCAGGTATAGTGGCAATATTGATGTTTATATTCTTGGCTCCGACACCAATGCTAAGGATAATTTCAAGGAGAGAGTATCCCTGCCGTCATTTACTTCGGGGTTTAAGCAATACTTTGTTGTTAGCATTCTGGTAATCTTATCTTCAATCCTTTGCTATTCAATAAAAGACCTTATTGGTTATCAATCTGTCTCCTTTGCGCTGCTGTTTCTTGTTTCGGTTTTGGCTATTTTCTATGGACCCGGCCCTATATTACTTGCAGCCATATTAAGCGCACTTATCTGGGATATCTTTTTTATTCCTCCTCCGTTTACTTTGCATATCGACAAACCGATAGATGTATTAATGTTTATCATGTTCTTTGTTATTGCTCTTTTAAATGGGGTACTTACCTCGCGGGTCAGAGGCCAGGAGAAAAAGATCCGGATTCGTGAAGAAAGAACCAATGCTTTATATCAATTAACCAAAGACCTTTCAGTTATATCCGGTCTGCAAGAAGTAACTGAAGTTGCTTCAAATTATATTCAAAAGTATTTTAAGCTCGATTGCTTAATTTTTATTAAAAGCGAAACAGGGTCACTTGAGTATCAATCAAGAAACGGTGTTGGAAACGTCATGTCGGAAAATGATATGAGTATTGCTAATTGGGTATTTAAAAACTCAGTAAAGGCGGGAAAGAGTACTGATACTCTTCCTTCGAGTGACTATATATTCTTCCCTTTGATGGGTAACAACAGCACTATTGGCGTAATAGCCATCAAACAATCCGGAGTGTTTACCTATGGCGAGGAACAGTTTTGGGAGGCCGGATTATCTCAGATAACAGGAAAATATGAACGTGAAATGTTACGTGAAGCAGCGAAAAGGACTTATGTTATAGGTGAATCCGAAAAACTCTACAAAACCCTGTTTAATTCCTTATCGCACGAGCTTCGTATTCCGGTAGCTACCATTTTAGGGGCATCCGATACATTACTTGCACAGGAATATTCTGAAGAGATACGCAATAAATTATACTTTGAAATTAATACAGCATCATTACGCCTCAACAGGCTCATTGAGAACCTATTGAATATGTCAAGGCTCGAGTCAGGTCTTATTACTCCACGGTTTGATTGGTATGATGTTCACGACCTTGCCAACAGGGTTGCAGATTCATTACTAACCGAATTAAAGCCTTTTACACTTTCAATAATTATTCCGTCCAATATGCCTGTGGTAAAGATAGATTTTGGGCTAATGGAGCAGGTTTTGCATAACCTTGTACTTAATGCCACACAGCATTCGCCTGCCGGCAGCCAGATCAGGCTAAAATTCTTTATTGATAACGGGTTTCTTACAATTCAGGTTATGGACAGGGGGATAGGTTTTTCTGCTGACGATATTAATTTGGTGTTTGACAAATTTTACCGTGGTAAGGAGGCAAAAGCAGGGGGAACAGGTTTAGGATTGTCAATTGTAAAAGGTTTTGCAGAAGCACATAAAGGTACTGTGGTTGTTGAAAACCGTCGAAACGGAGGGGCATTGTTTACAATTAAGATTCCGGCAGGAATATCAGATATTGGCACTTTTAGTAAAACACCTGATTAGGAGACAGGTATTGACGCCCCATCGGATATCACCAATCCGGGACAGATTCACAATATAAAAGAGGCTGTCTCAAAAGGGACAGCCTATTTATCAGTTTATTACCCTGTATAAATTACTGAAGTATGATCTTATCCACGTTGGTGTTGGCATACATGATTTTAAGGGCGCTGGCACGCCGCAGGGCTTGCTTGACGTCTGTGACAACACCCATTCGGGTATCCCTGTCGATCTTGAGCACCACGAGCATCTTGGTCTTGTCGGCCTCATTGAGCTGCTCGCGCTCCTGCGCTATGAAATCCTGGATGTCATTGATCTCCTTGAACGTATCATTCAGCTGGATCTTCGGCTCTGTGCCGTACAGTGCCTGGAATGCATCCAGGGGTTCACCTATGTAGACAAAGCTGGCGAGTGATTTTTTCTCGAGCAGCTTGCCTTCGGTGGCGTCTGGGATACGGACGGTGACCATGACGTCTGTCTCACGCATCGTGGTGACTGCCATGAAGAAGAAGAGTATCATGAAGACTATGTCAGGCAGGGATGATGTACTGATGGCCTTGACTTCTTTCTTACCTGTCTTAACGAACCTTGCCATATTAGTTTTCTCCTCCTATTCTTTTAGGTTCAGCTTCCGAGATGGGCACCTGGAAGAAGTCGTCAATGGCTCCTTTACGCTCCTCGTCGAGTTTTTCATAAGGTATGCCAAACTCCTGCCTGGCGAGGTCATCTCGCAGTTTGGTTCTTGCCGCTATTAGCTCATTCTGCACAGCAATGTAGACACCGTATTTAGTGCCGATGTCATTCTGCAATGATATTACCGCCTTTGACACAGACACATTGCCGAAGTAGGCGATGTTTACCACCTCTTTCTCAGGCATGTTCGGTGAGTCTTCGGCGTTAAGTATGAACCTGTGGGCTATCTCCCTCAACTGGCTGAATTCTGTCAGCTGACCCTCAACCAACAGCAGGTTGTCCTTGTTTACCTTTACCTCTAGTATGTTCCTGTCGTTGATCTTATTCATATCCTGCGGGACGTTGGGGTCGGGTATTGCGGGGAGCTGACGCATCAATCCCGTATCCGAGTCCATCGTGGTGGCAGCCAGGAAGAAAATAAGAAGGAGGAATGCAATGTCAGCCATTGAGCCTGCATTAATTTCCGGTACTTGCCTTCTTGACATTTGGTGTATATTTATTTCCGCCGGAGGCGGAAGGTTCTGTTATTTTCTAAAGTACTTCGATATGACTGAATAGATGATAGCAAGGAATGCTCCTGCGAGAAGGAAGTAGGCAACATAGAGACCTACATCGGTCCAGAAGAGTGTCCTGGGTACATTGTCGCCGCCCTTGTAGTGCGGGAGATTAAGGACGGTATTATCAGCCAGCAGGGTTGCCAGAACGACAAGTACAGCGCCGACGCCAAGGGCTACAAGTGAAAGTTTCAGTCCTTTAGGGTTAAGTACTGCATTCCTGAGCGCGAAGAAGAGCATTACAATAACAGTGAGACCAAATAAAATATAAGCATATACGATGAAAGAGTTGGTAACCTTCGGCTCCTCATATCTTGTCCCGTCTGTGCCAGGCACTACTCCGCCCACATAGAACAGTATGGCGAAGAGTACCGTGAGGCCCATCAGCACCCACAGCAGGATCGATGTCAGCTTTGTGATTTTTTCGGACATAACCGGTTATTTTTGGTTGTATTTAGCCAGCATGTCAATGAGTGTGATGGATGAATCTTCCATCTGGTTTGATATGCTGTCAATTTTCGAGAGCAGGTAGTTGTAGAAGACCTGCAGTATGATTGCCACAACGAGGCCGAAAACGGTAGTGATAAGGGCAACTTTGATACCGCCTGCAACGATTGTTGCAGATACTGTTCCTGCCTGTTCAATGGCATCAAATGCCTGAATCATGCCGATAACTGTTCCGAGGAAGCCGAGCATGGGGGCAAGTGCGATAAAGAGCGAGATCCATGAGAGGTTTTTCTCGAGTAGTCCGGTCTGTACGCCGCCATAGGCTACAACGGATTTCTCTGCCATCTCAACACCTTCATGTGCTCTGTCGAGGCCCTGGTAAAAGATGCTTGCGACCGGACCGCGGGTATTGCGGCATATCTCTTTGGCAGCGTCAATGCCTTCTTCCTTGAGGGCTTTGTCAATTCTTGCCAGGAGCTTCTCGGTGTTTGTTGTAGCCAGGTTGAGGTAGATAATTCTCTCGATGGCAATAGCAAGACCAAAAATAAGACAGAGAAGAATGGTGCCCATGAAGCCGGCGCCGCCCTCGATGAAGAGCCTCTTAATCTCCTTATGGAGGACCTTTTCAGTTTCAACGGGGGTAGTGCCCGGTGCCTGTTCTGTAAGTTGCTGTGTTGTTGCTGTTGTTGCTGCAGCCTGGTCTGTCTGTGCCTGTGAAGTCTGTGCTGTGCCGATAAAGAGCAGAGCTGCAAATGCCATAAATACAAAAACTCTTTTCATCATGTCAGATTATTATTGGAATATTAGGACAAAAATAAAAAAAAATGGAAAGCGCGCAATGGGAAAGGAATTTTAAAATTTGGTTTGGTGGGATTACCGGCTTCGCCGGAGATCCCCTGGGGGGAGACCTGCAAAGTGCATGAATGCCCTCATCAGATGTAAGCGGGGATTACCGGCTTCGCCGGAGATCCCCGGGGGGGAGACCTGCAAAGTGCATGAATGCCCTCATCAGATGTAAGCGGGGATTACCGGCTTCGCCGGAGATCCCCGGGGGGGAG
>JFJP01000287.1_pt1 | contig 28742 bp, 13 predicted proteins | sample 431651 | NCBI WGS metagenome assembly JFJP01 (sample SAMN02602958, study PRJNA72255) | Microbial mat metagenome, whole genome shotgun sequencing project. | biome: fresh water; feature: sink hole; material: water; isolation source: purple microbial (photo- and chemosynthetic) mats found in... | reverse complement strand
AACCCCGGCATGCGTACATCGGAAACGATGAGATCAAAGTGGTCCACCTGGAGCTTTTGAATGGCCTCTGCGGCCAGGCCACAGGCGGTCACCTGGCAGCCCCAGGCATCCAACGCATCCTCCATGCACTGGAGGAGGATGGCCTCGTCATCGACGACCAGCACCTTTTTCCCATTCAAGGAAGGGTTTGGGTCAGCACTCGGAGCAGCATCGGTCATGGGCAACTCCACAAGAAAGGCGTTCCCAACCCCATCCTGACTGCGAACGGAAACCCGTCCACCATGGGCCTGAGCGACGGCGGCAACGGTGCAGAGTCCCAGGGACTCGATATCGGTAGCTCCTGCGAGATCGAAGACGCGACCCTTTTCCGGTTCCGGGATGGCGGGCCCAGTGTCCTGACTCACGACCTGGAGCATGTTTCCCGCAAGCCGTGTACCCACGCGCACCCGCTTGACGGTGGATTTCACCGCCGCAAAGATCCCGCTACGGAAAAGATTTACCATCGCCTCCCGGATCTGATCTGAATCGAGCCCACATTCGGGAACACTGGCATCGAGCGTGAAATCCATGGCCACGCCCGCAGCGGCGGCCTCAGCTTCCACGCGCTTGCCCGCCTCCTGCACCAGGAGGTTCACATTGCTGAGTTCCAGTCGAGGCGAGGAGGGCGAAAGCACCATGAGCAGAGGACGCAAAAGGTTCTGGGCTCCGTCCACGGCCTGCAGCAGGCGCGTGAGACGAGCCCGTTGGTCCGGATCCTGAATCGTTTCGAGAAGCAGGCTCTTCTGCATCAGGACCGGACCGAGACGATTGGTCAGTTCATTGAAGAGAGGCGGCATGATCCGCACCAGACTGGAACTGGTTTCGGCATGCTCCAGCTTGCGCTCCAGCGTTCGCTGCTCGCCCATGTCCCGCACCAGGGCCGAGAAGGCCAGCACGCGATCATCACTGCCGCGAATGGGGGCATAGGTGATTGAAACGGGGAATTCCTGCCCCCCTTTCCGCAGGCGCACACTAGGAATGTCTCGAACGATCTGGCCCTTGGAAACCTGGGCGATGGCCTGTTCCAGCTCCCCGGCCCGACCCGATGGAATGAGTTGCTGGAAGGCATGGCCCACGATCTCGCTACGGGGATAACCAAAAATCCGCTCCGCCGCAGCATTCCAGGTCAGGATGCGCCCATCGTGACCAAAGGAAATAATGGCTTCTGCCACGCTCTGAATGAGACCTTCCAGGTAGCGCCGAGTCTTGAGATTGTCCTGGTTGGCACGCTCCAGTTGGCCCAGCAGCACCGTGGTCTCTTCACCCTTCTTTTCCAGGGCCTCCTTGGTCTGCTTTAGCTCGCTGTATAGGCGGGCCGTCTCCATGTTGGACTTGAGAGCGTCCTCCAAGAGATCCTGGGCATCTGCCACCTTGCCGGGGGCCAGATCCGCCACGCTCACATTGCTATGCCGGAGGACCGTGCTTTCCGGTTGAGTCAGAGGCGGCTGATCCGGGGGCGGCAACTCCCGCATGCTGGAGCGAATATTGGTTTCGATGAGATTCAACATCTCGTCGAAGTCCTTGATCTTCTTGTCCAGGTGATACTTCTTGAAGGTGGAACCCACCGTGTCCTTGGTGATGGAGAGAAAGGTCTCGAGTACCCCCACACCCTGGGGAGCGATGGCCTCAAAAAAGGGTACCGAGCGGAAATTGAGCCGCCGGTTCATCACCCCCACCGGCATGGCGTCGCCCAGATCCCGCTTGTTGTACTGGAGTACGAAGGGGATCTGCTTGATGTTCAGGCGATTTGCATTGAGGTTGTGATAGAGGTTCGACAGCGAATCGACATTCTCCTGCATCTTGGCTTCGCTGGAATCCGCAACAAAAACCACGCCATCGGCACCTCCCAGCACCACCCGGCGGCTAGCGTCGTACTGAACCTGGCCCGGTACCGTATAGATCTGCAGATGAATTGCGTTGCCGTAAATATAGCCCAGGTTGATCGGCAATAGATCGAAGAACAGGGTCCGGTCCTCCTGGGTATTCACGGAGAACAGCTCGCCCCGCTGAACTTCCTGGCACATGGCGTGCAGCGCCTGGAGGTTGGTCGTCTTGCCGGACAGGCCCGGGCCATAGTAGACAAGCTTCAGCAGGATCTCGTTGGCGCGCGTATTGAATTGGACCATGGGTCGAAGTCCCGGGATAGGCGACTAGCCTACCAGGATTTCCCCGGCCTGCCGTGGGTCTCGGGGGCCCGCAAGCCCCCATGCTAGAATTCGCCCGGCCATCCCTGCGCCAGGGCCCCCGCGAGGAGCCCGTTCCCCAACACCCTGGAGATTTCGCCTTTGAGCCGTTTGGGCTATTTTGCCGTCAACTGTTGGGTATGCCCTGTGGGCATACGCGAGACCTCCACGAGAAGCGGGTTGTGCTCTCATCGGAGATGGCTGTGAGGACGTTTTGGCCGGTGGCCATCATTTTCTCGGTATGCCCTGTGGGCATACGCGAGACCTCAGCACCAGACGCTTCGGCGCGCGATCTGAGCGGGGTGACCCTGTGAGCGTCCCGAATCACGTCGCCATCATTATGGACGGCAACGGCCGGTGGGCGGCGCAGCGGGGGTGGGCTCGAATCAAGGGACACAAGGAGGGCGTGCGGGCAGTGGAAGATGTGCTGGACGCGGCGGTGGACGAGGGGATTCAGCACCTGTCCCTGTACGCCTTCAGCACTGAGAACTGGAAGCGCCCCAGCCTCGAGGTGTCGGCCCTCATGGCACTGCTGCGAATGTATCTCCGGATGTTCCTGCCCAAGCTCAAGCGGAAGGGTATCCGTTTTCATCACCTGGGGTCCCTCGAGGGCCTTCCAGAGGGGATCCAGCGGGATATCCGGATGCTCGAAGCGGCCACCGCCGACCACACCAACATGGTCTTCCACATGGCGGTCAACTACGGCAGTCGCCTGGAGATCGTCCAGGCCGCCCGCCGATGCGTGGAAGACGGGCTGAACCCCGAGGAGATCACGGAAGAAACCCTGGCCGCGCACCTCTGGACCGCCGGAACCCCCGATGTGGATCTGCTTATCCGCACCTCCGGCGAGCAGCGGATCTCTAATTTCCTGCTCTGGCAGGCCGCCTACGCGGAGTTCTATATCACCGAATGCCTATGGCCCGATTTCCGTGGCCCGCAACTGCAGGCAGCCTTGGCCGCCTTCGCCCACCGCGAGCGTCGCTTTGGCGGAGTTTAAACGAGGAGTCCCATGAGCATCACTGCCCCCCCCACCTTCGACAAAAGCAACCTGACCCTTCGCCTTGGCAGTGCCGCCGTATTCGGCGTCCTCTTCTTCTCTCTGCTCTACTTTGGCGAACGGCCCTGGGCCAAGCTCGCCTGGCTCGCCTTCATGGCCGCCGCCCTCGTCATGGGCATTCGCGAGATGTGCCTCATCGCCCGCAAGATTGGCCACCACCCCTCCATCGTGGCCGCCAGCATTGTCGGCCTGGGTTTCCTGGTGCACTTCTACCTGACGGGCGGCGATGTGCTGCGCGCCTCCGACCCACTGCCCCTCTGGCTGGTGCTCACCGGGGGTGCCATGGTCATCCACTTTGGCGCCCTGCTCTTCCACAAGGATCCCCTGGAAAATGCCCTCTCCAGCCAGGCCATCACTTGGCTGGCCGCCCTATACATGGGCCTGGGCACAGGCTTCATGGTGAAGCTCTTCATGTTCAGCAGCACGACACTGAGCAACACCGGCGCCCGCCTGATCTTGGCCCTGCTCATCATCGTTTGGTTCGGCGACACCGCCGCCTATTTCATGGGCAGCGCCTTCGGCAAGCACAAGCTGGCCCCCAAGGTGAGCCCCAAGAAGAGCTGGGAAGGCGCCCTTGGCAACGTGCTCGGCAACCTGGGCGGCGCCTTCCTCATGCGCGCCTTCGTCTGCACGGAGTGGAGCCTTGTTGACGCCATCGCTATCGGCTTGCTGCTGGGCCTCGTAGGCCAGCTGGGCGATCTGGTGGAGAGCACCTGGAAACGCAGCGCAGGCGTGAAGGATTCCAACATCGGCATCTCCATCCCCGGCCACGGCGGAATGCTGGACCGCGTGGACAGCCTAGTCTTCGCCGCCCCGATGCTGTATGCGTACGTGCATTTCGTGCATGGGCTGAACTGATGGAGCAGCCTGCTCGGATGCGCCGCCTAGCGGTTCTCGGCGCCACGGGGTCCATCGGCACTTCTACGCTGGACGTGGTGGCGGCCCATCCGGAGCGGCTGGCGGTGGTCGCGCTGGCAGCCGGACGCAATCGGGAGCTGTTGCTGCGGCAGTGCGAACAGTTCCGCCCCACCTGTGTCTCCGTGGCCGAGGCGGAAGATGCCGCATGGTTGATCGCTCAACTTAGTTACCGACCCGCCATCCACCATGGCGCCGAGGGGCTGCTGGCCTGTGCCCTGCACCCGGAGGCCGACACGGTGGTGGCGGCGGTGGTGGGCGCAGCGGGTCTGGCCTCCACGGAAGCGGCCCTGCGGGCAGGGCGGCGAGTCGGTGTGGCCAACAAGGAATCCCTGGTGGTGGGCGGCGCCCTGATGCTGAAGGCCCTCCAGGAAGGAGGCGGAGAGCTGCTCCCCATCGATTCCGAGCACGCGGCGCTCCATCAGCTTCTGGCAGATCGCCCTCACGAAACCATCCGGGAGGTCCGCATCACCGCCAGCGGGGGCCCCTTTCGCGAATGGCCCCTCGCGCGCATCCGAACTGCCTCGGTGGAAGAAGCCCTCAACCATCCCACCTGGAAGATGGGCCCCAAGATCACCATCGACAGCGCCACGCTGATGAACAAGGGTCTGGAGGTCATCGAGGCCGCGGTGCTCTTCGGGCTCACGCCCGACCAGATCCAGGTGACCATCCATCCCCAGAGTCAGGTCCACGCCATGGCGGGGTTCACCGATGGCAGCTACCAACTCCAGGTCTGCGCCAACGACATGAAGCTGCCCATCCAGTACGCCCTGCTCTGGCCTCAGCGAGTACCGGGCCCCGTGGTGCCCTACGACTGGGATCTCGCCCGCGCCTGGACCTTCGATGCCCCGGATCTGGAGCGTTTCCCCTGCCTGGCCCTGGCCTATGCGGCCCTCCGAGCCGGAGGCAGCGCCCCCGCCATCCTCAACGCCGCCAACGAAGAGGCCGTGGCCGCCTTCCTGGCAGGCCGCATGGGCTTCTGGGATATCCAGGCCTGCGTGGCGGACACCCTGGCCGCTCTTCCGAGCGAGGAAGTCCAGAGCCTCGGACAAGTCATGGAAATCGACAGGAAGGCCAGGGAGAGGGCCCAGGGCTGGATCGGGCGCCCCTGATATCCTGATCCCCACCGCTCGCCGCCCCCCGGCGGGCCTCTCGTCTGCAAGGATCCGCATGAAGCGCTTTCTCTATGTCGCCCCCGCCCTGGCCCTGATCGCCCTGTCTCCCCGGGTCGTAGGCATCCTGGGCGCCGCCCTCATGATCGGTGGCCTGATCTTCGTCCACGAGCTGGGTCATTTCCTCATGGCCAAGCGCATGGGCATGCCGGTCAAGGAATTCGCCTGGGGGCTGCCCTTCGGCCCCTTCATCACCTTCTTTCGGTGGCGGGAAACCTCCGTGGGCATCCGCCCACTGGCGCCCCTCGGCGGCTACGTGATGCTCGCGGGCTACAACCCCGAGGAGCCTGATTCCGAGGATCCCCACGGCTTCCTCCAGCAGCCCTTCGGCAAACGCATGCTCTTCTACTCCGGCGGCATCCTGGCCAATGTGGCCACGGCCCTGGTGCTGCTGTGCATCCTGAGCGTGGACCGCTCCCGGTCCACCGTGATCTCCCAACCGGCCCCCCTGGTCATCAGCGATGTCATCTCCGGCATGCCCGCAGCCAAGGCAGGGCTTCAGCCCGGCGACCTGATCCACGCCCTGGACCATCTGCGTTTCCCCGGCAGCGATACCACCGAGACCACGGCCTACATCCTGAAGAGCCCGGGCAAGCCCCTAGCCCTGAAGATCGAACGCGGCGGCAAGCTGCTGGACCTGACGGTGACACCCACCACCAATGGCCCGAGCCGGATCGGCATCACCTTCGGCTCATCCAAGGTACGCTACGAGCGGCGCCCCATCACCCTCCAGGACCTGGGCCGGGGCATCGTGAATGGCGCCCTGATGACGGCCAACATGGGCGGCCAAGTGGCCAAGGGCTTCTGGCGGATCATCTCCTTCCAGGCCAACTTCAAGGAGGTGGGCGGCCCCATCGCCATCGCCAAGGCGGGCAGCGACGCCGCCAAGGCAGGGTGGGACGAATTTTTCATCATCTGTGCCTTCATTTCCATGAATCTCGCCGTCCTCAATGCCCTGCCCTTCCCCTTCCTCGACGGCGGCCATATGGCGATCCTCAGTTTCGAGAAGCTGCGCCGAAAGGATCTCTCCATCGAAGTCAAGGAGCGCATCCTCACCGGTGGATTCTTCTTCCTCATCACCCTCATGGCCCTAGTGATCGCCATGGATCTCTGGCGATTGAAAAACTGATCCCGGATTGTGCGTTTCGTGGCACGGAAGGAAACTGCTGAACCACAGAGGGCGCAGAGAAAAGCAGGAGGGCACCGAGAAAGGAATGGGGGTCGGCCAATCCCGCGCCTTGAGGATTCCTGGAAGGAGAATCTGCAGTCAAAAATCAGTCTGCTTTTCTCTGCACCCTCCTTCTACCTCTGCGTCTCTCTGCGGTTCTCCTTTCCCTCATGCGCAAGCGCATCCGGGGTAATCAGAGCAGACCACCACTGAGCCGTGCCAGGGCCTGCTGGCCCACCTCGGCGTAGCGCAGCTCGCCGCAGAGGGGCTTCGCTTGGTATGCAGTTCGTTCAAAGACTCTGTTCCACCATTCGGGGATATCGCATGATGGGAGCCCCGGTCTTCCTTGAACAGGAATTCCTTGATATTCCGATGAATGATCGTTTTGGCTTGAAGAGGGAGTTCCGCATGCGATTACCTGGTTGGGGCACTTGTCGCAGAACGTTCTTTGCCGAAGGGAAGGCCAGGGTTCGTCAAGGGCTGCTCGGCCTACTGGCGGTTCTGTGCTCCACATCCATAGCCTGGGCGACGGATGTCCAGATCTCCCAATTCGCGGATAGCCCCGATCCGGCGGTCCGGGGCGGCACGATCGTCTACACCCTCAACGTCGAGAATAATGCCGGGGATACGGCCCATGGCGTAGTGCTGACCCTTCCACTGCCCGCCGACACGACCTTTGTTTCTGCCACGGGCGGGGGGACCAACGTCGCAGGAACGATCACTTGGAATCTGGGCGATCTGCTGGGCACGGTAGTGGGCGGGCCCGTCCGCACGGTCACCGCCACTCTTCGTACCACCGCAGTGGCGGGGGCCACCATCAATGCAACGGCCACGGTTACCACCGCGGATGCTGACACCAATCCCAGCAACGATAGTCTCTCCCAGACCACCACCATCGACGATGGAGCGGATCTGGTGCTGGCCAAGTCGGGCACCCCGAACCCGGTCATCGCCGGGGCCAATGTGACCTGGACCCTCGATGTAACGAATAACGGGCCCAATGATGCCGTAAGCCTCACAGTCACAGACACGCTACCCGCCAACATGTCCTATGTGTCCTCCTCAGGTTCTGGATGGACCATCAACCGGTCGGGACAGATCGTCACCTGCACGCGGGCCGCTTTGGCCAATGGCGCCACGGCGCCCACCATCAGCATCGTGGCCAAGGTGACCGGGGCCGTAACCGGCACCCTCACAAACACCGCTACGGCCACGGCCGCCACCTCAGATCCCAACCCAAACAACACGGTCACGGCAAATGTCACTGTGACCACGGGCACGGATCTCTCCATCGGCAAGAGTGTTTCGCCCAACCCCGTTCTCAGTGGAACCAACGCAACCTTTACCTTGACGCCTCGCAATAGTGGGCCCTTTGCCGCCAGCTCCATCACCGTCACGGACACGCTCCCGGCCGGCTTGGTTTTTATCTCAGCCGGTGGCACAGGTTGGACCTGTGTTCACGATGGTTCTCCCGCGGGCGGAACGGTGACTTGCACCCGCGACACCTATGCCGTGGCGGCCACCGATGACATCACCCTCGTAGCCACGGCACCCGAGGTCACGAGCGTCACCGCGAGTGCGAACAGCGCGTCCATCGCCTCGGTCACGGCCGACCCCAGTGTGGGCAACAACACCACGACCCTCAATTTCAGCATCGTGCCCGATGGGGTGGATCTTTCCCTCACCAAGACGAAGGGGCCCAGCCCCGTAGCCCAGGGCCGTCCCATCACCAGTACCTTCGTGGTGCACAACCATGGTCCCCAGGCGGCAGCCTCGGGCACCATCGTCCTCAGCGATACGTTGAGCGCGGGCGAGACCTACGTCAGTGCATCCGGCACTAACTGGGCCTGCGTAGAAGGGCCCACGGGCACCATCACCTGCACCTACAACGCCAGCCTCGCCAATGGTGCCAACGCTCCGACCCTCACGTTGACCACCACGGCGACGACGGTGGGAACGCTCACGAACAATGCCACGATCAGCTACAGCGGAGCTCCGGGCGACTGGAATGCGACGAACAACCTAGCTTCCGCGGCCGTGCTCTCCACGGCTTCGGCGGTATCCGCCGATCTCGTGATCGCGAAGACGGCATCGACCTTCAGCGGCGACAAGATCCTCCAACAGGACGAGGATATCGTCACCTACGATCTGGTGGTCACCAACAACGGCCCCGGCTCAGCGGATGGCGTGGTGGTCAGGGACATGATTCCCGCCCACGTCTCGGGGACCTCGGTGAATGTCTCCGTGACGGCCAACACCTCCTCGGCTACGTTCACCTGTGTCCCGGGGTCCACCGTGGTCTGCACCCAAAACAACACGGGTTCGGGCTCCATCGCCGTGGGTGAGTCCGTAACCTTCACCGTCACAGCATCCCGCCCCCTGCTCGACGGCGACTTCACCAACACGGCCACGGTATCCTCCACCACGCTTGGCGATCCAAGCCCCGTCAGCGACAATACCGCGTCCGATACGATCACCATCCACCCCATCGCCGATGTGCAGATGCAGAGCAAGGTTGTTTTGCCCAGCACGGTCAAGGCGGGCGTGAACGCCACCTACGTAATCACCTTCCGCAACAACGGTCCGTCCCCGGCCCAGAATGTGGTCGTAACCGATCTCTTCGATCTTCCTTCGGATGGGGATGAGACAGGATTCACGTTCGTCTCCGCCACGGCCAGCAAGGGCAGCGTGGCGGGCCTTGCCCCGGGCACCAGCTATGTCCGCTCGGACAACCCAACGCTCGTCGCCACGGTGGGAAGCCTTACCTCTGGTGAAAGCCAGACCCTGACGGTGGTGATCCGGCCCAACTGGAAATCTGGCGCGGCCCAACGCTTGTTCCACAACACAGCCAGCATCACCACGGACACCTGGGAGAACTCGGCCAACACGGATAACGGGAACAACAGCATTTTGGCAACCCTCATGGTGGATCCCGCCGCCGTGGATGTGCTGGTCAATGTGACAGACTCGACCCCATCGGGCCCGGACCCCCTGGGCTACATTCCCGTTCCCATGCTCCCGGCCGACAACTTCATCACTTACCAGGTGAGCCTCACCAACCGTGGCCCTTCCATGGCCACGGGTGTCACGTTCACCGATACCATCGCGCCTCCGGCGGGAAAGATCCTTCGCTTCAAAGGTTCGGGCTTGGATGCGGCGGGAGCCATCGCCAACACCTTGAACATCTGCAACAACGTCGACACAACCACAACGGGGCCCGCGAGCCTGGTCATCACCGGAACCTTGGATGTGCCCATTCCGGCCAACACGACCGTGAACCGTTACCTGGCCTTCCGGGTCGAAAGCGCTCCCAATACGGGAGGCGACACGGTGGCAAGCTCGGTGACCGTAGCCAGCAGTGAGACGGACAGCAACGCCGCCAACAACACAGAAGGCGAGACCACCACAGTCAGGGTGCGGGCCGACCTGCGGGTTACCAAGACTCCTTCCATCAATCCTGTTCAGTTGCGCGAACCCTTCGACTGGACCATCGTCGTGACCAATCTTGGTCCCGGCGATAGCGCGCAAACGACCCTCAGTGACACGCTTCCCACCGGCATGGTGTTCTCCGGAGCCACCCCCTCCTGGACGAGCAATAATGCCACGCCCACCAATGGGCTCGGCAGCATCTCAGGCCAGACGCTATCCTGCAATTTCGGCCTCCTGGAGGCCGGTAAATCCGTTACCCTCACCGTGCCCGTGCGGGTGAACACCTTCGCCGCTTCCTACACGAACACCGCCACCGCCACCACGAGCGAGGTGGACCCCGATAGCAGCAACAATACCTCCGTATCCAGTGTGGTCACAGTGCAGCGCTCCAGCCTCACCGGAACGGTATACCGGGATCTCAACAACAGTGGGACGATAGATGCAGGCGAGACGGGGATCGGATCCCCCACCGTCACCCTGCGACTGACGGGTACGGACGCATACGGCAATGCCGTGAATGTGACCGCCAACACCAACGCCAGCGGGGTTTTCACCTTCAACAACCTCTCTCCCAGCGATGCCACGGGCTACACCCTGGTGCAGACGGCCCAGCCCGCGGGCTTCTTTGATGGCCAGGACAGGGTCGGAACCAGCGGTGGCACCTCAGCAGCGGTGGGTTCCGATTCCATCGGCACCATCCTTCTGGCGAGAAATACGGCCGCCACGGGGTACCTGTTCGGGGAACTGCCCCCCAACGCCCTGTCGGGATTTGTCTATGCGGACACCAACAATGACGGCGTGAAGGATGGCGGCGAGGCCGTCATCGCCGGGGCCACCCTCACCCTGACCGGCACGAATTACGGCGCAGATGGCCTGGCGGGAGGCGGGGATGACACTGCCGTCAACCAGGCCGCCACCACAAATGCCTCCGGCCAATACACCTTCTCAAATCTGCGCGCTGGTATCTATACCCTCACAGAAACCCAGCCGGGCACGCACCTGGATGGCAAGGAGACGTTGGGATCCCTGGGCGGCAGCGCTGCCGATAACGTCATCTCGAATATCACCCTGACCACCTTCGGCCTTTCAGGCACCGCCTACAACTTCGGCGAACTGGTGCCCGCCAGCCTTAGCGGGAACGTCTTCATCGACCAGGACAGCAACGCCGCCAAAGACCCCGGTGAAACATCGGGCATCCCTGGCCTGACCATGACCCTGACGGGCACGGACGATCTCGGGGCGACGGTAAACACAACGGTTCTCACCACCGGCAACGGCCAATACGCCTTCAACGATCTGCGTCCCGGCACCTACACCGTCACTCAGACTGCCGCCTCGGCGGGGCTTTCCCATACAGGTGCCCAGGTGGGTTCCCTGGGCGGCAGTGGGCAGCCCTCTGGCACCCCGCTTCCGGGGCCCCTGGTCAAGAGCATCACCGGTATTTCCCTGTTTCCCGGCAACGTCGGAACGGGGTACAACTTCGGTGAAAGTGGACAGGGCCTTTCCGGATTCGTCTACGCCGACCTGAACACCAACGGGGTCAAGGACGCGGGCGAGCCCGGTATTCCGGGCGTCGTCATCTCACTCTCCGGCCTCACGGCCGACGGGGTGACCAGCGTGTGTGCGGCCATCTTCCCGAACCCCTGCACGGCAACCACGGATGCTTCGGGTGCCTACGTCTTCACGGGCATCCCCGCCAGCAATGGCGGGGGGTACACCCTCACGGAGCAGCCCCAGGCCCTGGCGCCCCTTTCCAACTATGGAGACGGCCAGGAGAGCGCCGGCAGCCTTTCGGGCACGACCGGCAGCGACCTCATCTCGGCCATCGTCCTGGGCGCGGGGCAGTTCGGCTCCGACTACAACTTCGGTGAGCGCGGCGCCTCCGTGGGAGGTCGCGTCTACCTGGATGCAAATAACGATGGAACCCTCAATGGCGCGGATACCGGCATCGCGGGTGTGACCCTCGCCCTGGCCGGGAACACGGCCTCCGGTGCCGATGTGCGCACGATCATTCCAAGCTTCACCACCGTCACCGCCGCCGATGGAACATACGCCTTCATGGGGTTGCCGGCCTCCGGCGCAGGCGGGTACGCCCTCGTCGAGACTCAGCCGCTGGATTACGCAAGCCGCAGCAACAACCTGGGCAATGCTGGAGGCCTGGTGGGTGTCGATACCTTCACAGCAATCACCCTTGGCGCGGGTGCCAATGGCTCCAACTATCACTTTGGGGAGAAAACCGGGACGCTATCCGGATTCGTCTATCTGGACACCAGCAACGATGGCGTGAAGGATTCCGGCGAGAACGGCATCGAGAGCGTGGCTGTGCGCCTTGCGGGCACCACGGCCGGAGGAGCCGCCGTCAATGTCACGGTGGCCACCGCCGCAGATGGCAGCTATGCCTTCGATGCCCTGCGCAACGGGACCTATACCCTCACAGAAACCCAACCCACCGGCTACCTGGATGGCAAGATAGCCGCCCCCACGGGGGTGGCAACGGTGGCGAATACCATCAGCGCCATTCCCTTCAGCGCCGCTGCGACCTTCACGGGGTATACCTTCGGCGAGGTTCAGGCCGCGGGTATCCGGGGCCGCGTTTACCACGATGCAAACAGCAACGCCTCCTACGATGCGGGGGAGGAGCTGCCGGGCGTCACGATCACCCTGAACGGTTCCGATGACCAGGGCACCCCCGTCAACCAGAACGTTGCGACTGCCACGGATGGCACCTATTTGTTCACGAGCCTTCGTCCCTCGGATGGGGTCGGGTATACCGTCACGGAAACCCAACCTGCGGGCATCGGCGATTTTGCTGGGAGTTCGGGCACTCAGGTGGGCACCATCAACGGAACCACAACAGGTGTGGCTGCCCTGAACCAGATCACAGGCATCACCGCGGGTTCCGGCGTCAATGCCAGTGAATACAACTTCCGAGATAGCGCCTCCAGCCTGGCAGGCTTCGTGTACCTGGACACCAACAACAATGGCGTCAAGGATGCAGGTGAGACGGGCATCGCGGGGGTAACGGTCACCCTCACAGGAACGGATGCCAGCGGTTCCGTGAACCGCACGGCCCTCACGGCCTCAGATGGAGGCTACAACTTCATTCGGCTGACCAGCGGCACCTATGCCTTGACGGAAACCCAGCCAGTCATCTACCAAAACGGTCTGGAAACCCCCGGCAGTGTGGGCGGCTCCTCGGCCCAGAACCAGATCAGCGCCATCGCCCTTCCCGCCGGAACCACCGCCACCAGTTATCTGTTTGGCGAGCTCACGGGGCTTGCGGGAAGCTTCTCCGGGAAGGTCTGGTACAACAGTGTCATCCGTGATCAGGTCCAGCAGCCCGGAGAATCAGGACTGGCCGGTTGGCACGTGAGCATCAGCCAGGGCGGCACCCTGCGGGGCAGCACGGACACGGCCACGGATGGCACCTGGAGCCTTGGCGGGTTGGCCGCCGGGGTCGGCTACGAAATCGTCTTCCACCATCCCCGCAACAACGCGGCCTACGGAACACCTGTTTCCCAGGATTCCGGGTACGCGGACTCGGTGCCAAACTACGCGGCGCGCACCATCGCCAACATGACACTGCGTTCGGGCGGAACCATCGTGGAACAGAACCTCCCCGTGGATCCCTCCGGCGTGGTGTATGACGCCATCACCCGGACTCCCGTGGCGGGGGCTACTGTTTCCATCACAGGCCCCGGTGGCTTCAACGCTGCTGCGCATCTTCTGGGCGGCACGGCGAATCAGTCCCAAGTGACAGATGCCACGGGCTTCTACCAGTTTCTGCTGCTTCCGGGGGCACCGGCAGGCACTTACGCCCTGGCGGTGAATGGCCCGGCCGTCTACGTTCCAGGCACTTCCAGCATCCTTCCACCCGCAGTGGGGCCCCTGAATCCGGGGTCCGGACCGGGCAGCTACGAAGTCCAGACCCAGACCTCAGCACCCTCGGGCACTCAGCCCACGCTGTACTACATGACCTTCAGTCTGGATGGAATGGCCGCCAGTATCGTGAACAACCATCTGCCCGTGGACCCGATACTGGGGGGCGCTCTGGTGATCACCAAGACCACGCCCAAGGTGAATGTGACACGGGGAGAACTGGTCCCGTACACCATCCAGGTGCGCAACACCCTGGCAGCGACACTGACCCATATCGATCTGCTGGATGAGATGCCGCCCGGGTTGAAGTACCGACCGGGAAGCGCTCGCATGGACGGAGTTCCACTGGAACCCGTCGCCCAAGGCCGGACGCTGCGTTGGCCGAACCTGACCCTCGCGGCCAACCAGGTGCGCACCCTCACCCTGCTGCTGGTGGTGGGTTCCGGCGTCGGGGAAGGGGATTACACGAACCGGGCCTGGGCCCTGAACAGCATCGTGAATACCTCCGTTTCCAACATCGCCCAAGCGACGATCCGGATCGTTCCGGATCCCACCTTCGATTGCACCGATGTCATCGGCAAGGTCTTCGATGACAAAAACATCAACGGCTACCAGGACCAGGGAGAACCCGGAATCCCCAACGTAGTGCTGGCCACGGTGAACGGGAGGCTGGTGACCACCGATGCCGAGGGACGCTTCCACGTCGCCTGTGCGGACATTCCGCAGATGGACCATGGCTCAAACTTCATCATGAAGCTCGATGAACGCACCCTGCCCAGCGGCTTCCGGGTGACCACGGAGAACCCGCACGTGGTGCGGGCCACCCGGGGCAAGATGATCAAGATGAATTTCGGCGCGGCCATCCACCGGGTAGTGCGGCTGGAGCTGAGCGCCGAGGCCTTCGATCCCGGCACCCAGCGCCTGAAGCCAGAGTGGGCGAAGCGTTTCGCGATACTGCCGGGTGTTCTGGCCCAAAAGCCCAGCGTACTGCGTCTGGTCTACCGGTTTGCACCTCAGGAAGAAAAGCAGGCGCAGCAACGCCTGGAGACCTTGACCACCGAACTCAAGAAGCGCTGGAAAGCCGTGGAGGGCCGTTATCCCTTGCCTATTGAACAGGAAAGCGTGGAGGTGAAACCATGAGCCGCCTTCCGGTTCGACTGAGCACCTCTCCTTGGCACACACTCTTGGTGTTTTCGCTGCTCGCCGCGGTGAACCCCGTGGTCGCCCAATCCGGCAGCACTCCCGACTTAAAGAAGGGCAAGCGGGTGGATGATAGCCGCAGCTACCAGGAAGCTCTTCCGCCCAGCGGCGAGGACTCAAGGAGGCCTGGATGCGCGACGGGCTCCTTCGTTCAGAAGATGGCTCCGGCAGGCTCTGCCACCCCCGCCAGCGTGAACGACCTGCCCTTCCGCATCACCGTGGATGGACAGCCGGTCACGGAAGATGGCCTCAAGCCCGAGGCAGATCGCCAACGGGACGTGGATGTGGCCCTGGCCAAGGCCGAGATCAAGATCCGCTTCGACCCCTCGCAGGTGAAGCCCAGCCTCAATACCTGGTCCTCCCCCGATGGCATTGTGCGGGGCACGCCCGTGGAATTCGGCGTTTACACGAACTATTCGGCCTGGATCTCTCGGGCGGAGATCCGCGTGTTCGCGGGGAAGGTACCCCAGGGGAAACCCCTGACCATCCTGCCCGCCCGCTGGGATGCCCACGCATCCTGGACGGCTCCCAAGGATGCACCCGAGGAAATGGTTTTCCTGTTGAGGGTGTACGACTCCGCGGGGCACTTTGATGAGACCGCCCCCAAGCCCCTCCGACTCCTGGACAAGGCCCGCCCCCATGGCGATCTTCAATCTCCGCAACGAGAGCGTCTCACGGGCTGGGGCCAGGATTCCCGGGCCCTGGCCACCATCCCCGTCTTTGGCGGCACGGTAACGGTGAGCGGCCATCGGGTGCATCCTGATCAGCGCGTGGAGACCCTCGGCGCCAGCGTGCCCGTGGACAAAGATGGCAAGTTCGCCGTGCGACAGATTCTTCCGCCGGGCCCGCACACCGTTTCGGTGGCCCTGATCGACGCCGACAACAACAAGGCGGTCTTCTCCCGCAATCTGACCATCGCCGACCAGACTTGGTTCTACGTGGCCCTCGCGGATCTAACCATCGGCCAGAACCACACCAGTGGCCCCGCGGAATTAGTGACGAACGATACGAAGCACTACGACGGCAAGACCTACATCGATGGCCGAGGCGCCTTTTACCTGAAGGGTGTAGTCAAGGGCAAATACCTATTGACAGCCAGTGCCGACACCGGCGAACAGCCCATCGAGGACATGTTCCGGAACTTCGCATCCAAGGATCCGCGCTACCTGCTGCGGCGGATCGATCCGGATCGCTACTACCCCGTGTACGGGGACGACAGCACCTCGGTGGAGGATGCCCCTACCCGGGGCCGCTTCTACGTGCGGCTGGAGAAGGGGGATTCCCACGTTCTGTGGGGCAATTTCCAGACCCAATGGACCGGCAACGAACTGACCCAGTACACCCGGGCCCTTTACGGAGCCAAGCTGCAGCTGAATACCGATGGCATCACAGCCCACGGAGAAAAGCGGGCCACCCTGGGCGCCTTCGCGGCAGAGCCCGGCACCATGCAATCCCGGGAGGATTTTCGGGCGACGGGCGGCTCCCTCTTCTTCCTGAAGCATCTGGACATCACGCAAGGCTCCGAGCGCATCTGGGTGGAAATCAGGGATCGGGATTCGGGCATGACCCTGGAGCGCAGGCAGCTGGTCCCCTCCCAGGACTACGATCTGAACTACCTTCAGGGGCGGCTACTGCTCAATGTGCCCCTGTCCAGCTCATCCAGCAGCGGGCAGATGATCTCCAACCCCTCCGCCTCGGGAAATCCTGTCTTCCTGGTAACCACCTACGAGTACACGCCCGGCACCACCGCATTGGATACCTACGCCAACGGAGTGCAGGGAAACTGGTGGATCAACAACTACCTGCGCCTGGGTTTGAGTGGCTTCCGCCAGGGAGGCAGCGAGCAGGGGCAGCGCCTCGATGGCGCCAACCTCATCGCCCGCTACACGCCCGGTACCTACCTCAAGGGCGAGGTGGCCCAATCTAAGGGCCCCGGCTCCGGCCAACAGAATTCCGTCACGGGCGGATTCGATTTCAGCAGTTCCGGCACCGTGGGTGAGCGCGCGGACGCCAAACGCCTGGAAGGCCAGATCGATTTATCCGACCTGATCGCCGGGTACCAGGGCCGGACCAGCTTCTACTGGCAGGACAAAGAGCAGGGCTTCTCGGGTCCTGGCGAATTGACCTCCGGGGAAGGAGAGAGCAAGTGGGGCGGGCGGATGAAGCTGCCCGTGGGCAGGAATGTGGAAGCGGAACTGAAGGTGGATCAGCGCCAAGCGGACACTCAGGATGCCCGCAATCTGGAAGGAAGCCTGCGCTGGCAGATGCTGCCCCAATGGCAACTGGGGCTTGGCGTGCGCAGCGATGAGCGCAATTCCTCGATGCCCAACGCGAGCCTGCTGCTTTCGGAAAACGGCACCCGGACAGATATCCACGGGAGGCTCCACTACACGCCCCGGAACGAGAGTAAGGACGGCAAGTCGCTGCTGGCCAACTGGGATCTGTATGGGTTCCTGCAGGGCACCACCGCCCGAACGGGTGATCGCCGGGAAAATGGCCGCGCAGGACTAGGCGGCTCCTGGCAGGCCACGGATCGGCTTCGCTTTACTACAGAGGCCTCTGGTGGAGATGGGGGTGGAGCAGGGCTCCTGGGTGGCGATCTCCGAGTCAATGATCGCAGCAACGTGTACCTCACTTACAAGATGGAGACGGAGCGCCCGGACGACAACTACCGCGGCCATTACAGCACAGCGGTCACCGGCACCAAGTTCCGCGTAAGCGATCAGGTTTCCCTGTTCGGAGAAACCAAGGCCACCCAGGGCGCGGGGCCCGAAAGCCTCGTGCGCGCCTTCGGTCTGGACATTTCCCCCAACGATCGCTGGAGCTATGGACTCAAGGCCGATTGGGGGGTGGTCTCCGATCCAGTGGCCGGGGATCTTCGGCGTGAAAGCGCGGGAGTCTTCCTCACCTACAAGAAGGACAAGATCAAGTACGCGGGCAACCTGGAATACCGCCACGAGGCTGGCCTTGCGGGCACGAGGGATGTCTGGCTAGTGCGCAACGCCCTGTCATACCAGATCAACCCCGACTGGCGCTGGTTCAGCAAGCTCAACTTCTCCATCAGCCAGAACAGTCGTGGCACCTTCTATGACGGGGACTACGTGGAACTGGTCTCAGGCGGCGCCTACCGGCCCGTGTTGAATGATCGTTGGAACACTCTGTTCAAGTACACCTACCTTCAGGACACGCCCACGGCCGGGCAACTCACGCCCTCCAGCCAGACCGCCGATTACATCCAGCGCAGCCATGTCTTTGCCGTGGATACGGTACATGATCTCTGCAGCTATCTCTCCGTGGGGGGCAAGGTCGGCTATCGCCTGAGCCAGCTGAAGCCCACCAAGCTGGAAGGGGAATGGTTCCAGAGCCAGGCTGTCCTCGGCATGGTGCGCGCCGATATCCACCTCGTGCGGAAGTGGGATCTTCTGGGCGAGTACCGCGTGCTCACCGTCACCGAGGCCAAGGATATGCGCAGCGGTTTCCTGGCGGCGCTCTACTACCACCTCGACAAGCATGTGAAGGTCGGTCTGGGCTACAACTTCACGAACTTCTCGGACAACATGACCGATCTTTCGTATCGCAGCCGAGGCGTCTTCCTCAACGTGGTCGGGAAGATGTGAGGTCTAGGAACCCGTCCAAGCAGTCACAAATGCTCTGGACGGGTTTCCAACTTCGAGGGGCCGAGATAGGTTGGTGGTGCCTTCCTTTCCCGGGGTTCGGGAGCTATTCCAAGGGGCGAACCAGCCGGACGTGCGCTCCCGGTGAAGTTAGTTTTCGGCGGATACACGCACCTCGTCATCTGATAACGATTTGCATCCAAAGAAGAAAATTCACTACGGAGGCACGGCGGACACAGAGGGGAAAAGGTTCATGGGAGAACATGCCATACCCAGCCTTGCAGTCCTCGAATCATTTCTCCGTGTTCTCTCTGTCTCAGTGGTGCATTCATCTTTTTGACCGCTGCTTGGTAGTAGGTGAAGCCCAAAGATTTTTAGGCAAAATGTTCTCTCTGGATTCTCGCTAGCGGAAGGCAACCCGAGATCAGAGCAGACCACCACTGAGCCGCGCCAGGGCCTGCTGGCCAACCTCGGCGTAGCGCAGCTCGCCGCAGAGGAGCTTGGCCATGCGGGCGGGACTGCCGGGGTGCTTCACGCCTAGGCGGTAGCCCAGGGAAGGCAGCCGGAAGAAGACCGCCGCCAGGCGCCGGGCCCAGAGCATCTCGCCACCGATCTCCCGCTGGATGGCCGCCGTGTAGCCTTCGAGGGCCCGATCCTGGCCCGATAGCGCCCCGTGGATGGCTTCGGCGGCCCGGACGCCCGTGAGCAGGGAGGGCCGGATGCCCTCGGCGGTGAAGGGATCCACCACGCAGGCAGCCTCGCCCACCAGCAGGGCCTGCTGGGTGTGAAGCTCCTGGTCCCCGTCCCAGAGGACGATGGGATGGGCGGCCACGGCGCAAGCATCCAGATCCGCCCCGAAGCCCGCCGCGTAGTCCCGCAGGAGGCCCCGAAGATCACGTTTTTGACGGCCCCGCATGACGCCGACCCCCAAGGACTGGCCATCGGCCTTGGGGAAGTTCCAGAGGTAGCCGTTGCCCACGGTGCCGAAATCCAGGCAGAGCGGCAGATCCACAGGGCCGCGTGCGGCACATTCCGCTTCAATGGCGCCCGCCATTCGGAAGCGCCGCTCCGAGAACCCCAGGGCCTTGGCCATGCCGCCCTTGGCCCCATCGGCGGCCACCAAGTAGCGGCCTCGCTGCGGACCCTCCGGCGTGTCCACCGTCCAGGCGCCATCCTCGAAGCGCAGGCTCAGCGCGGGGCAACCCTCCTTCATTTCGGCCCCCTGGGCCTGAGCCCGAGCCGTGAGAAATGCGTCAAAGACCTCTCGCCGCACCAACCACAGAGGCTCGGCCGTATCGGCCTCGGCCTCCACCGGATCGCCGCCTTCCAGCGTGAACCGAAACCGCCGCACCTTGGCATTGATGGCCGGGGCGAAATCGAAATCGAACCACTGGCCCACTTCGGGCGAAACCCCGCCGCCACAGGGCTTGGAGCGAGGCAAGGCCTCCTTCTCCAGGATCAGGACCGAGCGCCCCCGCCTGGCCAAGTGGTAAGCCGCTGCGGATCCCGCGGGCCCGGCGCCGATAACGATGCAGTCGAACATGCCGCCCAGTGTGCCATGGAGACTCCGGCATCCTCCATGGCAAGAGAAGGGACAGGATGGACAGAATACAAACAGATGGCCAAGACAGCCTTGAGCAAAGCCTTTTCACAGAGAGGCAGCCCACGCGTCACAACCTGTCTATCCTGCATATCCTGTGAGAACTGGGATCGATGCATGATGGAAGGATGCTGGATCCCTTGCCGGAAGCCGCGCCTCCCAGGCTCTTCACCCGGGCCTTCGTTCTGCTGGCGGTTTTCTACTTTTCGGTCTTTCTGGCGGGCTACCAGCTCTTTCCCATCGTGCCGCTGCACCTGCGCAGCCTGGGTGCGGATCTGGCGGAGAGCGGTCGCTTCATGGGGGCCTTCACCCTGGGGAGCGCCGTGGGCTCGCTGTTCACGGGGCCCCTGGGCGATCGCCTGGGGCAGCGCCGTGTGCTGCGGGTGGCTTCGCTGCTGATGGTGGTCTTCTTTGCCGCCTACGCCCTCATCGACAAGCCCGAACACCGCTGGCTCTTCTATGCCCTGGCCCCCATCCACGGCCTCGTCTGGTCGGGGTTGCGCACCGCCACCGTGGCCAAGGCGGGCGCCATGTTGGCCCCGGAAATCCGCGCCGAGGGCATGTCCTTCTTTGGCATGTCCAGCCCGGCGGGCATCGCCGTTGGCCCGCTGCTGGGCCTGCTGCTTTGGCCGGTGCTGGGCTTCCGCTGGATGCTCATTGCGCTGGGCACCATCTATGTGGCGCTGCACCTTCTCATCAAGAGCCTGCCCAAGGAACCCCCCGAACAGCGCCGAAAGAATGCGCTCTTCCAGTTGCCGGAACGGGTTACGCTCTGGCCTGCGCTGCTGCTCTTCGGCATCGGCATCAGCTTTGGCCCCGTACCGCCGTACAGCGCCCAGGAGGCTAAATTCCTGCACCTGGCCATGCCCAGCGCCTTCCTCACGAGCCTAGCCCTAGGCATCGTAGGGTTGCGACTGATCCTGGGCCTCACGGGTCTGGGCAAGCGCCCCATCCGCATGCTCACCCCCATGCTTTGGGTAACCCTGGCGGGGCTCGCATTGCTGGCCCTCCTGCCCGGGGGCACGCTCCGCCATATCTCCGCAGGCCTGGTGTACGGGGCGGGCTACGGCATGGTCCACACCCTGATGTTCATGCACATGATCGACACCTCCCGGCCGGATCGCCGGGGTGCCGCCGTGGGGGTACTCTACTTCAGCTACGACCTGGGCCAGGCCGTAGGCGCCGTGGCCCTGGGTTGGGCCATGGAGCGCCTCGGCACGCACTGGGGGCTGGTGATCGGATACCGCGGTGGCTGGGCCCTGGGCTGTCTGGCGCTGCTGGGCTGCCTGCTGGTGGCCCCGAAGATCTTGCGAAGGAAACGCAAGGAAGTCGCCACCCACTGAGTTGAAATCACTCCCAAAAGTAGTCGTGGCTTTCTCTAGCGATGCCCAGCTTAGATTAATTTGACCTATAAAAATGGGGGGGGGTAAAATTTGCTCATCGTTCAAATGGAGCCCCAAATGGGAAACCCACTGTGTATGGGATGTTGTCTGGTTCTCGCCCTTGGCGCGGTCCTGACTGCGCAGCCACCATCGGCCCCTGAGAAGGCCCCAGCCTCGGCCAAGACTCCCGGGGCTCCGCCTGAGAAGGAAAAAATCCGGCACATGCTCCGCCCTGTTTCCGAAGAATTTCTGACCTTCGTGGGACCAAATACACCGGTCGCAGCCAAGTTTAGGTTCGGCTCTTTCGGCATGGCCTACGTCTCGAGTCCGGTCACAACGGATAGCGAGGAACTGCACCTGATCCGCAAGAGCCGTCACCTCCTGTTCAAAAAGGAGGGCCAGGGCTGGCGTTTCGTTTCGAAGGATTCGCTGCCACCCGGGCCAAATATGGCGCAACTCAGCATGGGTGGGGGGAAGTCTCCTGATGCTGCGGACAAACCAATTGCGCCGCAGTCCTTCACGCGAATAAGCGATGAGGAGCGCCAGATCACGGGCCACCAGATGGATGAAAAGGGAAATCTCTACTGGATCGGTCGGGAGACCCTGTACCGGCATACAGAAGGAGGATGGCGCCTGCTCTGGAATTTTCCCAAGGAGCTCACGGAGCGCCGCAACAATCCTTCTTGTCGCGGCTATGTTGCAATCCTTCCTCGGAACCGCATCGCCCTGGTCGGCACCACGGATGCCTTCATCAAGATCCTGGAACTGCCACATGCGGAGACCGCTGAAAGTGTGCTCGCCGCCCCCCAGACCGCAGAGCCCAAGCTCCTCGGATCTATTTCATACCAGAGCATTGGCTTCGAGGATTTCAACCCGAGCAAGACGCCTCTGGTTAATTTTTCTAGCATGCCATTCCTTGCAACAGATGAATGTCTCTATTTCTACATCGGCAACCTTGGGCGATTCTTCCGGATGCGGCTGGATTCCTTCTCACTCAACGAGCTGGATACCCCTTGGGTCGCACTAATGGACTCCAATACCTGGGGCGGCTACACCTCACGAAAATGGCGCCCCTCGGAGAACCCCCCGGTCTACCCTGTATTGCCTTGGACCATAGCCTTTGCCCCCCGTCCTGATGGCACCGTGCATGCCCGGGCCTTGATGTGGAACATGGACCCGGCAGTCATCTACAGCTTTGAACTGGGATCGGAGGGTTCCAGCATCAAGGCCGAAATCCACATGGAAGCAGAAATGCCCGAACCCATCGTGTTGCTGGATCCCCAGGGAAATCTCGTGCCCATCGAGAACTTCATTCGTCCCGATCCTGCCGCCTCGCCCCAGACCTCCAAAAGAGCCTTGCCCACACCCACCGCCGGGAATCATCCGCTAACCCAACCCTCCACCTCTCTCAAGGAAAACTAATGCCCGCCTTACGCGTCCCCTTTCAGCGAGTTTTGATCGGCCTCGCCCTCGCGAGCCTTGCTTCACCCACCCGAGCCATGGATTGCAGAGAAGAGAACTACAGCTGCCCAAACAATGGCTATCAGTGTCGCTGGGTGAGTTGTATTGAAAACGGTGTAGAAGTCTACTTCTACAAAAAATGGTGTGATGGGCAGGCCCAGACAATTATTAATGGGAATGGATATGTAGTCCAGGAAGAGCCCTGTGAAGAGAATGAGAACGGCGGTGGGGAACAAGATGACAACGAGGGCCATGTACGACACAAGTATGGCTTCTGATTAGTTCAGACCCGACTGGGCCAGGCCCGAACGCTGGCAAACTTAACCCATGTCCGAGTCCCGCCCGCGCCTCTTCACCCCCGCCTTCACGCTGGTCTTCGCCCTCACCTTTCTCACCTTTTTTGCGGCCTTCCAGCTCTTTCCCACGGTGCCTTTGCGCCTGCTGGACCTGGGTGCCAGCGTAGAGGAGAGTGGGCGCTTCCTGGCGGTGTTCACGGCGGGTTCTGCCGTAGGCGCCCTCTTCACGGGGCCCCTGGGGGATCGCATCGGCCAGCGGCGCATGGTGGTGGCGGCGGCCTTTCTCTTCGCCCTCTGTGTGGGCAGCTACGGGTTCATCCAGACCCGCATCTGGATCTACGTGCTGGCCCTGCCCCATGGCGTGGTGTGGTCGGGGCTCCTGACGGGCACCATGGCCACCCTGGGGGGCGTGCTGCCGGAGGACCGCCGGGCGGACGGCCTGGCGCTGTACGGCCTCGCCAGCCCTGGCGGCGTGGTGGTGGGGCCCATGATCGGCCTGGCGGAGTTCCGCCACTGGGGCTTTGGCTCCGTCACCTGGATCCTGGCAGGACTCTTTGTGGTCCTCGGCACCTTGGCCCTGAGCCTGCCCAAGGACCGAACGGAACGGGAGCGCCGCAGCGCCCTGCAGATGCCCGAACGGAAGATGCTCGGCCCCTGCTCGGTGCTCTTCGCTACCGCCTTGGGCTACGGAGCCCTCGGCACGTACACCGTGCAGGAGGCCCTGGAACTGGACTTCCAGCCCCTCCTGGGCCTGCCCACCGCCTCGGCCTTCCTCACCTGCATGGCCATCGGCATGGTGGGGATGCGCATCGTGATGACCCGCCTCGGCTTCGGCAAGGATCCCGTGCGCCTGCTGCCCAACATGCTCTGGGGCGCCTTCCTGGGACTGGCCCTGCTGGCCATCCTGCCCGGCGGAGTGCTGCGCCATGTGCTGTCCGCCCTGATCTACGGCGCGGGCTACAGCATGGTGCACACGCTGGTGAGCACCTACGTATTGGGTGTGATCCACCCCGAGCGCCGGGGCGCGGCCTTCGGTGCCACGCTCTTCTCCTTCGATTCGGGCATCGGCCTGGGTAGCCTGGGCATCGGCATGATTATCGGCCACGGAGGCCGGGCCTGGGGCACAGCGGGCTACCGGGTGGGTTGGGCCGTGGCGGCCGCGGCGGCGGGTCTGGCCTTACCCCTGGCCTACCGGCTCGTCAATTCCCGAAAGTGATCTCCCGGCCGCTGAAGGCGGCCCCCTCGGGAAAACTGTTCCGCATCTGAATGTGCCCGTCCCGCACAATGCTCTCCAGATCGGTACGAAGCCGTGGTCCCAGTTCAGCCGTGTCCAGGGGACCCGGTGTGTGCACACCCACCCAGCCATCCCGCCCGGCGTGCTTGGCCGCGTATAGACACTGGTCCGCCACCTGCAAGGTGTCCTCCCAGGTGAAAGCCTCGGGCAGGTGGTCCAGGATGGGGAAGGCTGCGTACCCAACGGAGATGGTGCAGCGCAGCCGCCGACCATCGGGCAACACGAACTCGTGGTAGCGCAATGCCTGGCAAAGTTTTTCGGCAATCAGATTGGCCTTTTCGCGATCAGACCGCTTGGCCACCAGCAGGAATTCCTCGCCACCCCAGCGCACCAGCGTGTCCGAGGTACGACTCACCCCCCGCAGCAGCTGGGCCGTTTCCTTAAGCACCAAGTCGCCCGCCCCATGGCCATAGGTATCGTTAACCCGTTTGAAATGATCGAGATCCCCGAGGAACAGCACCAGATCCTCATTGCGGCCCAAGGGGCTCTCTCCCTTCTGAAGGTGGTTGCGGAAGACGCGGTGCAAGCGCACTTCCTCCTCTGGCATGGTCATGGTAAGGAAGCGCCGGTTGTGCAGCCCAGTCAACGGATCGACGAGGCTGGCCTCTCGCAGCGCCCCGTTGGCCACCTCAAGTTCCTGGGTGCGAGCCTTGACGAGGGCTTCGAGATGGTCATTGCGGCGGCGAAGAATCTCCGTTCGCCAGCGATAGGCCCAGAACGCGACACCTCCAAGGACCAAGCCTCCGAGTGATAGAAACCAGGGGCGCAGCCACCACGGAGAAAGAACTCGCACATCCAGTGCACGAATGGGGCCGACCTCGTCCACGGCATTGATGGTGCGCACTTCGAAGCGATAGGTGCCAATCCCCAGGCCTGGGTAGCGAGCCTCGGGCAGGGTCGTGTTCCGCCAAGCGTCTTCGAGCCCGGCTAGGCGTACCTGGTAGCTCAGGTCTTCAGTGCCTATAGACCCCTTAGGGGCATACCGGAAAGCGAGCGTGCGCTGACCCCAAGGAACTCGCTGAAGCCCCTCTTCGAGTAGAAGCGAGCGTCCATCGCCGCGAGAAGCCTCGAGCAACTGGACCGAAGGTAGAGCCTGCCTTTCTCGAAGCAGGCCAAGACGCCCCCGAACAAGCCCCACGCTGAGTCCAACCCAGATGTCGCCATTGGGATCGAACCAGAGGGCATTCTGGGCGCAGTCTTCCCCAGGGAAACCCGTGTGACGACCGAACCGCTCCACACGCTGCCCATCCCACCGCAGCACCCCCCGGGAAGTGCAGACCCAGAGGTCACTGCCACCGGGTTCGCACAGCAGCCCTAGGATAGGACTTCGCACCAGCACATGGGGAGGCAGCAGGCTCTCCTGGACCTCCAAATGGTTGCCCCGCCGAAGAACCTGCGTCAGCCCCTTGGTTTCCGTGTAGCTGACCCAGGCCTTCCCATCGGGAACCGCCGCCACCATGAGGACACCGTCATCCAGCAGACCAGAGGCCTTGTTGAGGGTGGCCCAGGTATGGCCATTCCAGTGGGCGACACCCTGCAGGCCACCCACCCAGATGCCACCCCGGCCATCAGGGCTGATGCGGCTGATGGCGTCGACCTGAGGCCAGGTGCCGATCTTGACGGGCTCCATCGTGAGTTGAGTGCCTTGGCGAGAGGCTCGCAGCAGCCCGATGCTGGTGGTCCCGACCCAAAGCGTCTGCCCTTCGGCATGCAACGCCGCCACAAAGCCTCGGGCCGGAAGTCCCGGAACCGGGACCGTCTGGAGTTTCATGCTGCCCTTGGCCCGCACCGCAAACCCGCCCGGGCGCTCTTCTGATGGGATGTAGCCCGTCCAGAGATTCCCATCACTGTCCTCTGCCATGGCGAAAAACTGGTTGCCTCGCGTGCGGGGCAACACCCGCCACCCCCGCTCATCCCCAGCGGCCAATCCCGCTGCACTTCCAGCCCAAAGGAGCCCATCGCGGGTCCGGGTAATGGTCCAGACGATATCCGTGGGCAGCCCCTGACGCCGGGTGAAACCTGTCCAGAGCCCCTCGCCCAGGAGCTTGTGCACCCCCTCCCCCCCAATCCAGACGGTGCCTTGGTGGTCCACGCGGAGTACTCCAGCGCCGCCCTGGGGCAGCCCCTCTCGCTCCCCAATGAGACCAAAGGCATCGCCCTCCAGCCAAACCAGCCCCTCTGGCGTATTCGTCCAAACCCGCCCCCGGCCATCCACCCCCAGGTTGGCGCCGTTCACGATCGAGAGACGGAAGGGCAATTTGAGCAGATTGATCGGTCCCTCCGCAGTATCGAGGCGAGCCAGTCGCTCCGGTGTTCGAAACCAGATTCGCCCTGCACCATCCACCCAGATGGCCAGGACATCCGCCCCCAGTTCTTTTGCCAACTCCCGATGCGTCCAAAGACCTCGCTGTCGAATCCAGAGCTGGTGGCCCAGCACGAGAATGAGCCGCTCCCGGCTTGCATCGTAGGTGCCCACATTGAGGCCTTCGCCCCAAGGCAGGCCATCCAACAACTGGAAGGACTCTCCATCCAGACTCAGATACCGCGCCTTGCCCGCGAAATTGGAGAGAATGAAACCGCCCTGGGCAAGGCAAACGCCCACCTGTGCCTCGAAATTGACACCCCCAAGGGTCGAGGGCGAAACAAAGCGGTGCCCATTCCAAAAGGCCAGCCCCCGGTTGGTGCTGACCCAAAGACCACGCTTAAGGCCTGGGGAGAGCCCGTTGATGGAGATCCTGCTGGAAGGCAGGCCATCCTCTTCCCCAAAACGGCGGAAGCGATTCCCCTCCAGACGGAACAGGCCGTCCTCGGTGCCCACCCACAAAAATCCCTCGGGATCCTGCGCCAAAGCCTGGCTGGAAAGATTGGTCAGACCTTCGTCTGCCCCGTAACGATGGAAGGCCACGACACCAGGCGGTGCTTTCAGGGCGGGCTGAAAGTCGGCTCCAGCCAGAGGCGGGACCGAAACCAGAAGCAGGAGACAGGCCAGGAGTGCGCGCATCACAATTACCTCAACGGCCCCGAATCAATCCACCATGAAAAATCGCGCGTTTATGCCTTTCTGTACACCTTAGCCATGGTGTGAGAAGCCTGGTCGCGGCATTTCACAATCAGCTCGTCGATGTTCATGTGATCAGGCAGGGCCAGAGCCCACCGGACGCATTCCGCCACATCGGCGCCACTCAGGGCTTCGATGCCCGAGTAGAGGGCCTTGGCCTTGGCCTCGTCCTTCAGGCGAACCAGGGCGAACTCGGTCTCGGCCATGCCCGGATCCACGCTGGTCACCCGGATAGGCTCGCCGCACAATTCCAGACGCAGGGTCTGGGAGAGGGCCTTCACGCCGTGCTTGGAGGCGCAGTACACGCCTCCCCCTTCGTAGGTGGCGTGGCCTGCGGTACTTCCGATGAAGAACACGTGACCCCAGCCGCTCTGACGAACCAGAGGCAACGCGGCACGGATGGTCTTCACCACGCCTTCCACGTTGGTGCGCAGCATAGCTTCCAGGCCGCTGGCGAGGCCCGCGTTGGCCACCACCACATGCAGGCCGCCCAGGGCCTGGGCTCCCGTCGCCACGAAGGCGTTCACGCTGGCGGTGTCCCGAGTATCCACGGCCCCGGCAAAGGTCTTCACGCGATGCTTCGCGGCCAATTCCGCGGCCAGGGCCTCCACCCGCTCCACCCGCCGGGCCCCCAGAATCAAGTGACAGCCCTGGGCCGCCAGGAGCCGCGCGATGGCTTCACCGAAGCCCGCAGAGGCTCCGGTGATGAGGACGATGGGATGCTCGGGGCGCATGGAGACTCCTGGGTGCGGGCAAGGACAGGGACTGCACCTTCAATCTTGGCGTCCGAAGCTCTGGGTCGAAAGGCCTCAGTTCTTTTGGAGGTCTTGCAAATTTGCAGCGATTTGCAACCAGGGATTCGGTCACACCTTGGAGGATGCGAACCCTGTCAGCATTGAACCCATGCCTGGGGTATCGCAAAATTTCCATCCCAGGCGTGCCCTCTCCCCGCCTTCTCCCGTGAGGATCACCATGACCATCCAGCTCAAGGATCT
>JFJP01005358.1_pt1 | contig 28765 bp, 20 predicted proteins | sample 431651 | NCBI WGS metagenome assembly JFJP01 (sample SAMN02602958, study PRJNA72255) | Microbial mat metagenome, whole genome shotgun sequencing project. | biome: fresh water; feature: sink hole; material: water; isolation source: purple microbial (photo- and chemosynthetic) mats found in... | reverse complement strand
ACTGAAAATTGAACGCGAACTGCTGGACTATTGCTGCCGCGACACCATTGCCATGCTGCGCCTGTGGCAGCATTTGACCGGCCGCGCACCCTTAAAAGGCTGACCACCATGGCCAAACGCCCCGAAACGCTGGAGACCTTGCACATCGCCCTGGAACTACTGCGCCGCATCCCCCGCAACCAGAAGATTTCTGCCAGCCAACTGCACGACCAGCTCAGCGAAGCGGGGTTGGCGCGTGACCTGCGTACCATTCAGCGGCAACTGCACATGCTGACCCAGCACTTTGACATCGAGCGCGACGACAGCAATGCACCCTACGGCTACCGCTGGAAGGCACAGGCCAAGGGCATGACCCTGCCGAGCCTTACGGAACAGGAATCCCTGTTGCTGACGTTGGCCGAGCAACATCTGCGCAACTTGCTGCCTGCCAGCTTGATGAAGTCGATGGGCAGCTTTTTTGCTCAGGCCCGCAGCAACATTGGCCCGCACACCGATGCCAAACGGGCGCGCGAATGGCTGTCCAAGGTGCGCGTGGTCAGCGAGACCCAGCCGCTGCTGCCGCCCAAAATCCGCCCCGGGGTATTTGATGAAGTCAGCAATGCGCTGTATGCCAACCGCTGGCTGGATGTGGACTACAAAAACTCAGGTGGCAAACGCAGCCAGACGGAAGTGATGCCGCTGGGTTTGGCCCAGCAAGGACCACGTTTGTATTTGGTGTGTCGATTCAAGGGTTACAACAATGAGCGCAGCCTGGCCTTGCACCGCATCATGACGGCGCGCGCCTCCACGCTAAGCTTTGAGCGACCCAAAGAATTTGACCTGCGCAAATACGATGACGACGGCCGCTTTGGCTTTGGCGAGGGCGAGCGGATCAAGCTCACTTTCAGGATTAATAAGGACGTTGGGCGGCATTTGCTGGAGTCGCCGCTGTCGGTGGATCAGCAGGTGGTGGAGTTGGAAGATCAGTTTGAGATCAGTGCTACAGTTATCGACAGTGCACGGTTGCAATGGTGGTTACGGGGATTTGGGGACGCCTCGGAGTTGGTGTCAACACAGCTTTAGTATAAGGAACACTATGGAAAAAGGACTCTTATCAACCATCCAGTCATGGTATGTAGATGACGAATTATCTGTAGATGCAGATTCACCACAAGAAAAATTACGAAGTAGAAACTCTGGTCGTTTTATTCAACTAGTATTTCTTGAATTGGCGAAACGGGAGCCCAAGACATTTGAAAAAATGATAAGAGGAAGAATTAGTGGCTTACCACTTGGATCATTTGTTGTTCAAAAAGAATATCGCTTTGAATGCACTCCATCCAACAGTCGTTCAAGATTGAATCGCACAGATCAACGATTAGCCGATTTGGCAATACTATCCAAAGGAAGCAATGAGCTGTTGGTACTAGTGGAAATAAAATATGATGATACTTTTCTTAAACAAAAAGTCAATCAAAGCGCAGATCAGCTGAAAAGTTACATCTTAGAATGCAAAAAACAACGTTGTGGCTTACTCATACTTTCGAAAGATATTCTAAGTTATAAAGACGAAGAAATAATAAAAAATGAGCGAAGTACCGGCTTGAAAATAAGTAACTCGCTATTGGGTGAGTTCGGCGAGCAATTCAAGAATTCCGCAGAATCAACTATTGCTGATTTGTTTTATGATTTCTTAAAGGATAAAGGCCTGATCATGCAGAAAATAGACAAGGACCTGTTATATAAGTTTTTCCATAGGCTTGTTAACCCTTGGAGTGGAGCGGGCAAGATTCAGGCACTTTCGTTTGCTCAGGGTGGTGCTGGAAATTTTCAGCATCTGCTTAACAATATGTCGGTTATTAGTAGTTCGATGGCTCGCGTTTTGACTTCGTCAAACCGTAAGCCTAATATTGATTTTTCAATTACTCCTACGATAAAGACAAATAGCAAGAAGTTGCGTGATGCAGTAGAGGCCAAGGAAAACTATGATGTCCTACATCAAGATCGAGTTGGTGGCAGTGTGTGGGTATTTGCAACTTCCACTCTCTATAATAACAATGATAATGGAGGTGGGAATTGGTTGAACATTCAATATGGGTATTGCTTTACTGTGACAGCTAATTCGGCCAAAGATATTGATTTATATTTATACGCGCAAGTATCAAGTAAAGCGTTAAATATGTTGGAAGAAGATGATTTTCGGTTTACTTCTTTAGAAGTTAAGAGTAAAAATCTTTCTGAGCAACTCGCAAATAGAGAAAGTACTGAGAGCAAATTCCTTGCCCTCCTTGAGACCGTTGCATCGGAAGTTATTAAGAGCGATCAATTGAGTGACAAGAACCATATCAAAGCACTTAACGAATTGATAGAACGAATTAACAACTAAAAAATATCGGTGCCTGAATCGGATTATTCAGGGGTCGCGCTGCTAAACGTTGGGCGTAACAATGGGCAGTCGAGGCAGACTGTTATAGCTGCAATCGCAACATCTCCGCAGTTACCGCAGACACCACCCACTCCAAGTGCACCCGCGCGCGCGTCAGGCCGACAAACAACAAGCGGCGGCTCGATGGGGTGAGCTGCACCAAATCGCATTCTGTCAACACCACTGCCAGGGCGGCCTGGCCCTTGAAACGGCGAACCGAGTCGATCATCAACTGGCCGCCTGACCATATTGCGTTACCGCCTTCGTCATACTGGCCGGTAAAGTGGTTCAGCTTCCACGACCCCAATCTGTCCGCAACTTGCAGCACAGAATGAGCGCGACCGCACAGGCTGACAAGCGCCACATCACTCAGACCAAAGCCACGTTGCAGGCAACGCTCGACCGCCGCCACGGTACAACGCTCAATGTTTTGAGCAGACGAGTAAACAATCGGGTCGGGCATCTGGCCTTCGTGCGGAGAGCAAGCCTGAATCTCCTTGGGGGTCAGGTGCAAGCCATTGATCAGGCTGACCAGGGCGCGGGGTGTTCTGAAGTTTTCATGCGACGTGACTGTCACTGCATCGGGAATGTCAAAGGCTTCCCGGTCTTCATAGAGTTGCTGATCCGGGTCTTCCAGCAAGACGGCTTTGCCGTTGGCTTTCAGGCGCGACAGCATGGCCTGCACCCATTGCGGCTGCATGTCCTGCATTTCATCAAGGACCAAAAGGTCCAGGTCTGGCGCGCTTTGAGCGAGCGCTTCGGTGCAGTGCGTGGCCATGATGCCGAATGCGTTGGGCAGGCTGAAGTTCACCACTGCACCGCTGCGCCGTGTCACGCGCAGGGCAAATTCGTGAAAGGTCTCTGCGGGCGTTCGCACCGGGGCGAGTCGGCCAATGTGGTCGGCCAGGGCACGGTTGTAGCAGATGTATGCAGCTTTTTGCCCGGCGGCATCGGCATCTTTTAGCAGGCGCAGCGCGAGTTGGGTCTTGCCAGAACCTGCTGTGCCACAGACCCGGATCACACCGGAGGGCGCGTTGATGCGAGGCACCCACACCGCCAGCCCGGCTGACAGGCGCGTGGCCGTCTGCCCAATGCTGCCTGCCAGCGCCGAGACATCGGGTGCCACCTGGAACCGATTCTCAAAAAACGCCAGCACCCGTGCAAGTAGGTCCTCCCGGCTGTTGCCCGGCTCGAGCAGCGCGGTGATGGTCGAGACGATGCTCCCAATGCCATCACTATCAATAATCCGCTCACGCGGCCATTGCACGGTTTGCGTTTGCACCCGCATGTTCGGTAGCACCAGCAGGTGGCTCAGGTGGACCGGTAGTCTGGCGTCTTGCAAGCGGGTCCGCAAGGCGCTGTATTGCAGCCCAATCTGTGCTGTGACGCTCTTGCGGTGGTCACCATAGGATTTGAAAATGCCGCCCGGTTCAAAATCGACCTTGCCGGCTTTGACTTCAATCAGCAGCACATCGCCAGCCTGATTGAGCACCACGATGTCAATTTCCCCATGGCGCTCCTGCGCGCCCGCCCCCATGGACCAATCGACGCTGTGAAACAAGGTGTAGGCAGCCGACAGGCCCCGCTCCAAAGTTTGAAGTAAATCCAGCTCAGCATAGTCACCCGCGCTCATGGCGGCGTGGGGCGGCAGGGATGGGCAAAGACGGGCCATTGCGGTGCAGTGCTGTAAATGAATGAGCAGTTTTACCATGGTAAAGCGCTTCGCCAAGTGCCTGCTGGCTTTGACCGAAAAATCATTTGGATCGTGTGTTTTGGCGCGACACATCTTGACGCCAAGTTGTAGATACTGAGGACTGTTAAGCAGGAAACCATCATGTCAAAACTCCCGATCAACCACAGTTAAAGCTTTGCGGAGCAACTGACGCACAGTGGCGATGAATCTTGCGCCATGACCAGCGCCGATGCTCTGCTGTCGGTCATCCAGCAATGAGCGTTCGCCGAAATTGAGCAACCATCACTTATCGACAATGAAGATGAAACCAGAATTGCAACTTACCTCGCAGGCTCGCTTTCGCGGTGCCTTATTGGGCTTGGCCTGCGGCGACGCGGTTGGCACAACGGTGGAGTTTGCAGGCAGAGGGACTTTTATGCCAGTTACCGACATGGTTGGGGGTGGTCCTTTCGGCTTGCGCCGGGGTGAGTGGACAGATGACACTTCGATGGCCCGTCGTTCAACATCCCGCAATACATTCGGGCTCGGTACTGCAAACGCTACAAAAAGACCTGAGACAAAACAGGGGTGGCGGTCCTCAGATATCGACGGACGTAACACCCTATGGTGCTTCCTGACTACCGAAAGCTTTGACGGCGCAATTTTGACGGCGGCCAACCTGGGTGACGATGCCGATACAACGGCAGCAATATGTGGTCAAGTGGCAGGAGCCTATTACGGTGAAAGCGGAATCCCGGACCACTGGCTACAGCATCTGTTCATGGCTGAGGAAATTCGTGCTTTGGCAGATGGGCTCAGATTGCACCATGCCATCTAGATTGACTCCAGTTCAGCAAGCTGACTTGACGATTACCAGCCCAAGAACGACTCCTTGGCGACGAGGCACGTCGTATGCGAACGGAAAGTTCTACCAGTTTGACGCGCGACAAATTCTGGTGATGACCGGCTGGCCTGACCCCCGTGCGTGGCGCAGGACAAAAACTATCGACTGGAAACAGGTTCGAAAGCAAGCGGACCAGACCATGCGAGGCTGGGACATGCACGTCCCGGAACAGCCCCTAGTTGAATATTTTCTGCGATCACAGTTTGGCGGAAGGGCAGTTGAGCCGGCCAGCATCAAGGATTCAATTCGATTGAGCGAAAATCAGGCGCTTCTGGCGCAAATGAGGTCACTGATCGGCAAGCTGGAGGATTTGTCTTCACCAGAGTTTGTCTGGCCTGAGTCAGTGCCAGCAACTGACAGGTATTGGCACAAGGTCGCCGCCAACGATCTGCTGGTGCGATCCAACTATCTGCGGCAAATACCCCATGCGGTGCGTGGATTGCTGCAATCCTTTGCACAGGGTCGTTGGCAAATGTTCAACCTGCTTGCAAGGTGTCCAGGTGCTGAAGACCTCTGCCGCTCAAACCCGGCACTAGCCTTTGCGTTGGCTAACAATTGGAGTTTCCATCAACCGGCTGTAGCTCAGCCGTATCGCTCTGCTCGCGCGCTGGTTTTCAAGAAGCAAGTGAAGATAGCCGACTGGCTGGGCTTTTCGGGTCAAAAATCAGTCGTTCGGGTACTGGCCAAAATTGCCCCGGAGTGTTTGTCCACCAGTAGATTGCATTTTCTGAGGATCGCTTTGCAGGATCCTGCAACCGTTGCGCTCCTCGGACATTTGCAGACCATGAATGCCAGTGTTCTGGAACTTGTGAATTTTCCGGAATTTCGCCACCGTTTGACCCCGTCACTCTTGCGCGAAGTCAGCGAACTGGTTCGTCTTGATGATGGCACTGCTCCAGCGCAACATCTGAGCTCTGATCAAAGCAGTTTTAACGAGTTGTCGAGCTTGATGCGCGACACACGGCGCATGATGGCCCGTCAACCGGATGCGGTACATTGGCCCAAACAGTTCCGGAACATAAAGCATCTTCAGTCCTTTCACGATGAAGCAGTGGAGGCCCTCAACGCCGGCATCGATCAATTGCCAAACGCCAGGTTTACAAGTGAGCCGTTTCCATTGCCCCCTTATATTGGGTCGACTGTGATTCAGCCCATCTCGACGGCGATAGATCTGTATCGCGAAGGTCAACAAATGCACCATTGCGTTGGTATCTATCTTGACGATGTTCTCTCGGGGAAGTTCTTTGCCTACAAAGTCACTGACCCGGTTCGTGCAACCCTGTCGATTTGCCGGAACAGGGATGGCGAATGGGTACAGGATCAAGCGGTAAGCTTTGCCAACCAACCGATACCAGCCGAAATACAAGGCATGCTTTATACGGCGCTCTTCGCAACATGATGAATGCTATCGCGTTGGGTGCACGTGACTCGCAGATTTCGATGACCTCCGCCGTGTAATCCTAGAGCACTGCCTGCGGCTTCGCGCCTAGACACGAATGATTTGGACGCGGAATTGGCAGCTGATTATTTGCCTGCTGTGATGGTGGCTTCTTCCACGATGAGTGGATACATGTAGCCGGCTCCAAAGTCCTTGTTCAGTGTGACCTTGCCGGAAACTGTCACTGCGTCGCCCACTTTGGCGGTTTGCGTGCTGGTGACGGAGAGGTCGTTGTTGTCCTTGCCGCCCGTACCGTCCTGGATGTGCAGGAAGTTGCGGCCCATGATGGCGTTGTTGACCTTGACTACCTTGCCTTTGACGGTGACTTGTTTGCCATCGAGCTTGGCCTTGTCCTTGTAAACGGCTTCAATCGTCTTGACTGCTTCGGCAGCGAAAGTGTTCAGCGTCCCCAATGCCAGGGCGGCGGCGAGTGCAATTGCGGTGTACGTTTTCATGAATAAAGCTCCTGTGAAGTGCCGTAGTGTAGGCAAGAATTTCCGTGTCCGACTAGACTCGCAGGTTTTCGTCCCACTCTTTGCAAAGGAAATCTCCATGCTGAACGCCGATCAGAAAAGTGAATTCGACTCGTTGCTGCCGGGTAAATCGACCGAAGATGGTGCCACGCGGCGCACTGCCTTGAAGGTGGCGCTCGGCGTGGGTTACGCGGCCTCCGCCATGCCGATCATGGCGCAAACAGCCATCAAAACATCGGCGGATGGCCTGGTGAGCGGGTCGCGAGCGTTCGATGTCGAAGGCGTCAAGGTGCCGTTTTTTTTCGCTGCGCCCGAGGGCAAGAAGAACCTGCCAGTGATTCTTGTGGTTCAGGAAATTTTCGGTGTGCATGAGTACATTGCCGACGTCTGCCGGCGTTTTGCCAAGGCGGGCTATCTGGCCATTGCGCCAGAGCTTTTCTCCCGGCAGGGTGACCCAAGCAAATACACCGACATTCCCAAACTCCAGGCCGAAATAGTTTCCAAAGTGCCCGACGCGCAGGTGATGAAAGACCTGGACGCCGCAGTCAAGTGGGCGGGCGCGAACGGCGGTAACCTGAAGAAGGTGGGAATTACCGGTTTCTGCTGGGGTGGGCGCATCACCTGGCTTTATTCGCAGTACAGCAGCCACGTCAAGGCCGGCGTGGCCTGGTATGGCCGACTCGTTGGTACCGCATCGGCCAACACGCCCAAGCACCCGGTGGAGCTAGCCGCCGGCCTGAAAGCGCCGGTGCTCGGTCTGTACGGCGGGCAGGATGGCGGCATTCCCCTGACTACCGTCAACCAGATGAAGGATGCACTCGCTGAAGCAGGCGCCAAGGGCAATAAGGCGGCACAGGCGTCCGAGTTTGTCGTTTTCAAGGATGCCCCGCACGCGTTTCACGCAGACTATCGCGCCAGCTACCGCAAGGAGGCGGCAGCAGAGGGCTTCCAGCGGGCGCTGGAATGGTTCAAGGCCAAGGGAGTTGCGTGACCCTGATTGCCATTCTGATAGGAACGCTGACCGCCGGCATTGGCAGCGTCTGGCTGGCGGCAGCGTTGAGTTTCGGGGCGCTGGGGCGCTACACCCAGCACATGCTCAGCCTGGCAGCGGGGTCATTGATGGCGACTGCCTTCATGCATTTGCTGCCGGAGGCATTTGAGAGTCAGGCTGGGGCACACGATCTGTTTCTGGTCCTGCTGATTGGTCTGGTGTTTTTCTTTTTGCTGGACAAGGCCGAACTCTGGCACCACGGGCATGAGCACCACCATGGCCACGTCCACGCCCACAGCCATGCCAGCGCGCCTACGGGTAGCTGGGCGGTGCTGACCGGCGACAGTGTGCATTGTTTCGGCGATGGCATTTTGATCGCCTCGGCTTTCATTGCCGATGTGCGCCTGGGGATGATGGCTGCATTGGCCGTGTTGGTGCATGAAGTGCCACACCATATGGGCGACCTGATGGTGCTGCGCCAATCCACCACCAATCGCCGCATGGCGCTGGTGAAAGTGTCACTTGCCGGTGCGGTGACTTCGATTGGGGGCCTGGTCGGGTTCTGGCTAGTTGATCAGTTGCAGGACTACTTGCCCTATTTCCTGGTGGTGGCCTCGAGCAGTTTCATCTATGTGGCACTGGCCGATCTGATTCCACAACTGCAAAAGAGGCTCAACGCTGCCCAGACCGCCGCACAAATAGCCTGGTTGCTGGCCGGCATTGGCTTGGTGACCCTGGTAAGCCTGGCGCCACACGGGCATTAGGCTGAAGCTGGCGTTTTATGTCAAAAACGGCTGTAGTGCACGTCTGGCTTGCGTAGACAGCTACTGAATCAGGAGCAGTCAGACCTTTACGGTTGCAGCAGATAGACCTCTGTCGCCTGGGCCCCAACGGGTAGCGTGACTCGTCCCGCGCTGTCCACGGAGGTCGGTGGTGCCGAACCAAGCCGGGCCAGCAGCTTCGCATTGGCGGGCAAATCCTGCACTGCCACATTGGCACTGCTGGTGCCGTAGTTGATCAGTACCAGTACTTTTTCATTACCAAGGTGGCGCTGAAAGGCCGCAGTCAGCTTGTAGCGTGCTGTGTCGCCCTGTACCTGGCTCCACAAACGGTCTCCGGCAAAGCGGTCGTGGTTGGACACCAGGGTGGCCATGGTGGCGGGCGCGGAGACGAAGTACTGGCTCAGTGCCTGGATACTTGCCTGCTGGCCTTTGGCTGCGCCAACGATGGAGCCCATCAGGTCGAAGGCGAATGCGCTGCCGCACGAAAAAAAGCTGCCAGCGTCAGCGAGCTCACAAGGCGACCAGTGTCACGGTGTCGAATGTGCCACATGGGAATCACTCCAATGGGTTCATCGGGCGTGGGAGGTGAGTTGCGCCAGGTCGCCCGCTGCGCTGATGCCCAGACCAGTATGGCTGGCGCCACTGGCGGCCGGGCGCGTCTCGTCCATTGCAACGCTGGCATCGGCACCCAATTGGGGTAGGTTGTGCGCACCACGGCGCATCGACACGCCCACGACCAGTATGTCAATCATCAGCAAGTGCAAGATGCGACTGACCATCGGGACCTGAGTGGCGATGTCCTCCACGTGGTCCACAATCAGGGCAAGGTCTGCTTTGCGCGCCAACGGCGACTGCCCTGCCGTGATGGCAACCACAACTGACCCGCGCTCCTTGGCTTTTTCAACGACGTCCAGCAGTTCGTGGATGCGCCCGCTGCTGCTGATGATCACCGTCACGGTGGTCGGGGTCAGCAGGTTGGACGCCAGCAACTGCATGCGTGGGACGGTGTAGGCACTCGATGGAACACCGAGCCGCATGAACTTGAGCTGGGCATCTTCAGCCACCACGCTGTAGTGACCCACCGCGTAAAACTCCACGCGTTGGGCATCGGAAATGAGCTTGATCGCCTTGTCAATGGTGTCGCGGTTGAGATGGTCGCGCACCTGCAACACCGCAGCCGCGGTATTGCCAAGCACCTTGGCGCCGAGCTCCAGCATGCCATCGTTGCTGGTGACCTGGGTGTGCATGATCGGGATGGTTCCTGTCAGGCCGGAGGCCAGTCGCATCTTGAAGTCCGACAGCCCTTCGCAACCCAGGGACCGGCAAAACCGGATGACGGTCGGCTGGCTCACCTCTGCGGCGCGGGCGATGGCAGCGATAGCATCGTTCACAGTGGAGCGCGGGTGGGCCAACACCTGGTCGGCAACGCGTTGTTCGGCCGGCGATAGACTGCTTCGCACGCGTTGAATCTGACTGAGTAACGCAGAGCCTTCGGCAGCATCCAGGCCTCGCAATTGCGCTGACAGAATGATGGAGGCCCCCACCAGCGTGGCGTCCCCCGAGGTGACGACAAAGGTGGGAATGCGCTTCATGTAGTCACTGAAACGCCCTTTGTCTTCAAAACGCTCGCGAAACCCAGATTGGTCAAAGGTCTGGCCCAGGCGCGGAACGATGCCCCCACCAATATAGATGCCGCCAAATGCGCCCTGTGTGACGGCGAGGTTGCCGGCGGCCGTGCCCAGAATCGAACAAAAGACTTCAATGGTTTCCCGGCAAAGACTGTCATGCTCCTCCATTGCGTGCCGGGTAATTTCCGCAGCAGGAAGCAAGGCTGCCGACACACCGTTGCGCTGTGCAAGTGCCCGGTAGATCAACTCGATACCTGGCCCCGATACCAGACGCTCAAAAGATACGTGGGAATACTCCTTCCAGGCGAAACGCAGGATATCCATCTCGCGCTCGTCGCACGGCGCAAAGCTGCTATGGCCACCTTCTGTGCCCAGCGCGATCCAGCCCTCGTTGGCTGGAATCAGGCCCGAAACACCCAGACCGGTGCCGGCACCAATGAGTCCCACCACACTGCGGGTTTCGGCGCTTCCGCCGCCCACCTGGCGACGCTGGTGGGGCAGCAAACTCGGCAGCGCCATGGCCAGTGCCGTGAAATCATTGACCACCACGAGGTTGTCAAAGTGCAGGCGCTGGCGCATCTGCTCGATGCTGAATTGCCAGTGGTAATTGGTCATGCGGACCAGGTCGCCCGCAACGGGAGTCGCAATCGCCACTGCGGCATTGCGCACCGACGCGGCGACTTCTGCCGGAATCTGGGCCAGGTAAGACATGACTGCCGAATAAAAATCGGCATGGTCCTGGCACTGGAGCGATAGCGTGTGTTCCATCACACCGGGCGCCACCTCCAGCGTGAAGCGCGCGTAAGTGCCGCCGATATCAGCCAGCAAGCGAGGACGTTCAAAAGGGCTGTAAGGCATGGCTGGCTGGGTTTACTCCGGTAGCAGGTCAAGCGCCCTGGATGCGCCCAGTAGTGCTGGCGTGCTGGCGGTGATGAGCCATACCGGGATCGGGTTCAGATAGGCTCCAAATCTTCCCTTGTCCTCAAACTTGCGCCGAAACAGCGCGGCGTCAAAGGCGCCTGCGAGCTGCGGAACAATGCCGCCGCCAAGGTACACGCCACCGCGGGCGCCCAGCGTCAGGGCCAGATTGCCGGCAACGTTGCCCAGAAAGCTGGCAAACAGGCGCACGGTCTTCTGGCACATACTGTCGGTGGATGCCAATGCCGCGGCGCTGACGTCCTCGGGCCGCAGCGCCTGTGCCACACAGCCTTCTACAGCGCAAAGCGCCTGGTAGAGATTGACCAGGCCCGGGCCGGACAATACGCGTTCAGCACTCGCATGCCCCCATTGTTGTCGCAAGTGGGTGAGTACGGCTGCTTCCAGCGCGTCGGTCGCGGCCAGCGTGACGTGCCCACCCTCACCACTGATCGGTACAAAGCCGCCGCGTCCATCGGGAAACAGTCCGGACACCCCCAGGCCAGTGCCTGGGCCAATCAGCGCCAACGGCGCGTCCACGGCCCGCGGCTGCCCGCCGAGTAGTTTCAGGTCCGTGGGTGCCAGTGCGGTCAGGCTCAGAGCGAGCGCGGTGAAGTCATTGATCACCAGGCAACGCTGTACCTGCAGTGCAGCTTTGAGTTCTGTGATCGAAAACGACCACTGGTTGTTGGTGAACTCGACCAAGTCACCGGCTACCGCCGTGGCAATGCCCATGCTCGCGACCCGCGGTTGCCCTAAACCGTGCCGAGCCAGGTAACTGACCGCCGAGTCGTACAAGGAGGCGCTGGCACTGCAAGGGGACACTTCAATGCACTCTAGTGGTGCGTTGATATTCTTTTGCCAGGCCCAGCGCGCATTGGTGCCGCCAATGTCACCAAGCAGTCTGGGGTAGTCCTGTGTCATTCTGGTAACTCCTTCATCGGAAAAACTCGAAAAACCTCCGAATTCCCGATGCATGTTTTGTGGATGTAGTCAAACAACACTGCAGTGTACCTAGAGTTTCGGCGAATCGATCCTGTGTAAACCCGAATGGTCTTAGTCGATTGGGTGATGTGCAACGTGTTGGTTTGTCGGAACTAGTAAAACAACAAATTGCACGCGTTACACACAGGTTACGCCAAATCGACTACAAAAGCGGTAACCTTTGGAAGCAAGATCATGTAGTTTAGGTACATGCAAAGTGCGCGGTGTTGAGGAATGCAAGCGGTAAGCATCGTGTCAAGTGGCTGGTTTTGTTGCGAAAAACCCAAAATACCCCCAAAAATCCGTTCGTTGCGCCGGTGATCTAGGGTTTACGCCTATGTTCCAAAATATCTTGTTTTGATACAAACGGTGGGTAATTATTCCCCAGTCATGCGCCGTGGGCATTTTCAATGCGCCCATGGCTCATGGTTTTCACGACCCCTCGGAGATTCAACTAATGACAACTATTCAAATCCAGCGCAGCAAAGCCCATGCCGCGCATGGCGCTGCATTCAAGCTCGCACCTGTAGCCATCGGCTGCGCGGTGTTGTTGATGGGGACGTCGAACGCGTTTGCCCAGGCCAGTACCCTTAGTACGGTGACGGTGACCGGTATCCGCAAGGGCATTGAAGACGCAATTTCGGTGAAGAAGAACTCGGACTCGATCGTAGAAAGCATTTCGGCAGAAGACATTGGAAAGTTGCCTGATACCACTATCGCAGAATCGTTGGCGCGACTGCCCGGTGTGACCACGCAACGCACCAAGTCCGGTGCAGCCTCAACCATCAGCATTCGTGGATTGGGCCCGGACTTCAATGGCTATTTGCTCAACGGTCGGGAGCAAACCAGCGTCGGTGATAGTCGTGCGGCCGATCTGAGCGTTTACCCAGCCGAATTGATTGCGGGTGCCACTGTCTACAAAACGACCGATGCAGCCCTGATGACAGCCGGACTGGCAGGAACGATCGACAACAAACTGATCGATCCGTTGGCCTTTCCAGGCCGGGTTTTCGCAGCGAACATTGAGCGCAGTCGCACTGGTGTGGGCTTGTCTGCAGCGCCCGAGGGCACCGGAAACCGTCAGAGCTTTACCTACATCGACCAGTTTGCTGATCGCAAATTGGGGTTAGCGATTGGTTTTGTCCGTGTTGACGGTACCAACAGTGAAGTAAGCCAGGGTGGATGGGGTGGCCAGACGACGGATGTTACGTTGGCCAGCGGAGTGAAGCAAACCGGCGTGAAATTGCCAGAGCCGTGGGGCAACGGTCTGGATTTCAAGACCACTACCGTTACTGACAAGCGTATGGGCGCCGCAGTAATCGTTGCTTTCAAGCCCAACAAGGATTTGACCAGTCAACTGGATTTGTTCTATTCCAAGGCGGACAACGCACGCAAGGATGCGCGCATTCAGGGCGGCTTGGGCGGTGTTCCTGTGACCAATGCAACCGTAGTGAATGGTGTTGCAACTAAAGGAACCTTTGCCATCGGTGCTGGCGCTGCCGGCGGTGGTCTGATTGACCGTATCGAAAGCATTTACCAGGACGATACCGTCAAGTCCATTGGCTGGAAGAATACGATGAAGTTCGGGCAAGGCTGGACGGGTTCGTTGGACCTGAGCTCCAATTCTGCCGAGCGTACGGAACGCAATATTGAAGCCTACGCTGGTATTCCTGGCGTGGATACGCTTACTTTTGACACGACTGGCGCAGGCCCTCTGTTCAAGTTTGGCAGCCCCCTGAGCTACACGGATCCCAATATCATCAAGGTGCGCGACCAGTCTGGGTGGAGTGGCATTAACGGCGTACCGCAGGCTGGCTACGCCAAGGGGCCAACGATTATTGATAAGGTAGATGCCTTGCGCGTGGACTTCAAGCGTGACATGCCCGAAGGCATGATGTTCTCGGACGTGCAATTCGGCGGGAATTACACCTCAAGAACCAAAGATCGAATGACCGACGAAGGTCTGATTGTTTCGACTACCGGCGGTGGCAAAGATCCCATTGCATTTCCCGCTGGTTCGTATGTTGCCACCAATGTGGGCGGGACTGGGCTTGATCTGCTGACGTTTGATCCGAATGCTGGTTTCTGGCCAGGTGCGGCGCTCTTGCGCAAATACAACGATGACATCTTGTCTAAGACTTGGGGAATCAAGGAAAAGGTGCTGACCACCTACGCCAAGCTCGGTGTGGACACCGACATTGCAAAGATTCCCGTGCGTGGAAATGTGGGTGTCCAAGTGGTTAACACCGACCAGTCATCGACCGGTTACCGTGCTGGCGTGGGCTCTGACGTGGTGCTGACCAACCCATCCAAGGGCGGCCTGGTGTCGGATGGCACGACCTATACGGACTTCCTGCCCTCGTTGAATCTGTCCGGAGATTTGGGCTCTGGCAATGTGATTCGCGTCGGCGTGGCACAGCAAATTGCACGCGCTACGTTGACCGACATGCGCAACTCCTTCGCGGCGAGTGTGGATACCAACGCGGGAAATACCGCAACATTCGGGCGTTTTGTGGGTTCTGCCGGTAACCCGATGTTGAAACCATTCAAAGCTTCGGCACTGGATTTGTCGTTTGAGAAATACTTTGGCAACAAAGCCTATTTCAGTGCTGCCGTTTTCTACAAGAAGCTAGACACTTACATCACCACAGCGACCAACAGTTCCTACGACTTTGCGAGTTACGCCAGCGCTCTCGGTTTGGCGGTGCCCCCCAAGGGTAGCGTTGGAACGTTTACTACGACCGTCAATGGCAGCGGTGGTGATTTGAGCGGCTTGGAACTCGCTGCTTCGTTGCCTTTTGGCATGTTGGCGCCGGCATTGGATGGGTTCGGGCTAAGTGGTAGTTACTCCACGACTCAGAGTTCTGTCAACCTGCCCAATACCATCGGTCTCAATCCGAATCAGCAGGTGCCTACTGATGGGCAGACCATTCCGTTGCCAGGCTTGTCGAAAGACAATTCCAAGTTAACCCTGTATTACGAAAAGAGCGGTTTCAGTGCCTTTGTAGCAGCGAACTCGCGTTCGACCTACGTTGGCAGCGTGGCCAATGACGCAACGGGTGGTTACCCGACCTTGAAGTACATCGAAGGTTCGATGTGGGTATCTGCGCAGGTAGGTTATGAGTTCCGTCAAGGACCGATGAAGGGACTTGGCATTCGTGTCGAAGGCAACAACCTGAACAAGCCGGTTTATCGCCAACTGAAGGCCGACGGTACAGAAGAGTCGAAGAATGAAACAGGTAGCACCATCCTGTTCAAACTGACCTACAAGATGTAACCATTTGCATGGTGGTCAGTGCCCTTGCCGATGATAGTCGGCAGGGGTTTTTTTTTGCTTAAGATACGGTTCACTTTATGAACTGCGGGGTTTGATAGATGGAACAAAACAAAATTCAGGAAATCGTCGTCGTAGGCGGCGGCACATCGGGGTGGATGACAGCAGCAGCACTGTCTAAAGTGCTCAAAGGGATGTACCGGATCAGGTTGGTGGAGTCGGACGACATCGCGACCATCGGAGTGGGCGAAGCCACCATTCCTATGATCAATTTGTTCAACAAGCTGCTGGAACTTGATGAAGATCAGTTTATGCGGGAGACGCAGGCGTCCTTCAAATTGGGTATTGAGTTTGTCAACTGGGGGCGCCTGGGAGATCGCTATATCCACGGTTTTGGCGTGATCGGTCAAGACAATTGGACGGTTGACTTCCATCAGTATTGGCTCAAGCAGTTCCTGGCTGGTAAAGCCAAGGATCTTGACCACTATTCGATCAACACGGCAGCTTGCCTGAGCAACAAATTCATTCGTGCGCAACCGGACATGCCGAACTCGCCGTTGTCCCAGATTGCCCATGCCTACCATTTTGATGCGGGCCTGTACGCAAAATTCTTGCGCAAGTTTGCGGAGGCGCGTGGTGTTGTTCGAACGGAGGGAAAGATTGTTGATGTGTCTGTGCGTGACAGCGATGGCCATATTACGGCACTGACTATGGAGCGCGGTGAAAAAGTTGAGGGCGACCTCTTCATCGACTGCTCGGGTTTTCGCGCGCTCTTGATCGAGGGCACGCTGAAAACCGGGTATGAAGACTGGTCGCGTTGGTTGCCCTGCGACCGGGCCATCGCCATCCCCTGCGCCTCGGCAAAAGAATTGACCCCGTACACACGGTCCACTGCACGAAGTGCCGGTTGGCAGTGGCGCATTCCGCTGCAGCATCGCATTGGAAATGGCCACGTTTTTTCCAGCAAATTCATGAGTGAGGACGAGGCAACCGCGCAGCTCCTGGGAAACTTGGACGGTGCTCCACTGGCAGAGCCAAGAACCGTGAAGTTCGGCGCAGGTCGGCGCAAGAAAACCTGGAACAAGAACTGCATTGCCATTGGCCTGTCGAGTGGTTTCCTGGAACCGCTTGAATCAACCAGCATTCATCTGATCCAGATGGGGATTGCCCATTTGTTGACCTACTTCCCATCGGCAGGTTTTGAGCCGCAGGATGTTGCTGCCTACAACCGCATCATGGGGCAGGAGTACGACTGGGTGCGTGATTTCATCATTCTGCATTACAAGGCCACCGAGCGGACTGACTCCGCGTTCTGGAACTACTGTCGGGAAATGGAAGTGCCAGATTCACTGACCCAGCGCATGGAGCTTTTTGGAGCCAATGGTCGTGTACATCGGGAAGGCAATGAACTCTTCACCAAGGTGAGTTGGCTGCAGGTCATGCATGGCCAGCGCATTCATCCCAAGTCCTACCACCCCTTGACGGACCTGCTGAGCGAAGCCGAAATCCAATCCTATCTCGAGGAGGTGGAAGGCGTCATTGCAGCGTGCGTGAAGGTCATGCCCACGCACGCAGAGTTCATTGCACAAAATTGTGCAGCGTCACCACCAATCATGATGGCATGAGGTTCATCCACCCCCTTTTAGCAAGAACAGTTATGCGCACGCCCCTTCCACTGAGATTCCTAGTTTGTATGGGCCTTAGCCTTTTGGCCGGCACGAGCATCGCAACAGAGTCAACGGCTACGGTGATTCAGGCTATTGAGGCGCGGGACTGTCCGGCGGCGGTCAGAGAATTGAATGCCGCCCTCGCCAAGGGCACTCCCGAGGCGATGCTGCTGGGAGGAGCAATGTTCGAGCAGGGCTTGTGTCTGAAGCCAAATGTCGAGCGCGCAGCGCGTCTGTACCAGCGCGCTGCTGATGCTGGCTCTCTGGTGGCACAGTCGCGTCTTGCCGGTATGTACGCTTCTCCATTGGCCGGTCCGGACAAAGGTAGCGCGATCTGGTGGGCTTTGCGTGCTGGGCTGCCACTGCCGGCTGCTTGTGTGATCGCGGCTGATTTGCGCAACGACGTTGACAAATTTACCGCAGCGCTGGTGGCCTGGCCTGCGGGTTTGCTGGATGCGTGCGTGCATGTGGTGGGGGTTACGGCGGCGCTGGATGCAGAGTTTGTCCTGGACGCTCCATCGTCCACTGGGCATGCTATTACCATTGACTTTGCCCCGGCAACGGGCAGTCTGAAGGTCAACTACGTACCGCAAAGCCAGCTCTTTAGTGACAACAGTCCGCGTGTCGTGGTGACGAACAATGTGGTTGGCGCAAATAACGTGGTGCAGTCTGCCACACCGGAGCAATTGCGCCTGCAACAAGAATCCGAAGAAATGGCGGCCCTGGCCAAGCAGGTGGAAAAGGTGGCGAAGGACGCACTTGGCCGCTTTCCACGACCTTCTGCCATCGACACCACATGGGCCATACAGTTGCGTGTGAGCAAAGCGCGCACGCGCTAGCTAGCGCGGCGGGTGCAGGTGAAAAACCCGTTGATAGTCAGGCGACCCATTCCGGTCTGCTCGGTGAGTTTTTCTGGGTGGAGAATGTCGCTGCTGTGAAAAATGCTGCCATCGTAAAAAATGGCTCGGTTCCACAATGCCGGCACCCGTCCGATGACTTCAAAGTATCGATTGGATTGTGTCATGTACGCAGGCGGCCAGTCGTACCTGGATTCAAACGTACCAGGCTCCAGACGACTGGCATCGTGCACAAGCTGCTCCGTCTCGACGTCAGACACTCTAGGCTGAAAAAATACTGTTCCGCCCAGCGTGGGGTCCTTGAACAAATAGAGGACTGATGCACAAATAATGTTGCTTGGATGGACCTCGGCATTGTCGCGATGGCAGATGCGTTGCCGGGCATCCAGCAGCGCGGGTGCGAGGTTGACGCGGGATAGGCGTGAGTACATGGACAAACTCCGGCGACCATGGACCCGCGACCGGATATGCAGGCGGAAGAAGTCGTCTAGCCGCGCTGAAAAGTCGGGGGGCATCAGTAGTTGAAGACCAGGAAATGCACTGCCTTCGGCATAGACAAACTCTGATTTCACCTCTTGTGCCAGCATGGCCAGTTTTTCCGGTTGGTCAACGAAATCGTCGATTACAAATACCGACTGCCCGTTGTCCAAGTGAATTGTGTGGATGATGGGCGCAGAGTTTAACCGCACCAACAGGTTGAAATCAGATGACATAGGTCTGCATCTTGAAGTAAGTGGCAAGGCGCAGATTGTCACGCTATTTCACTTCCATAGGGGGTCGTTGGCAAGCCAAATTCAGTTGGATCGTTTTGATGTAGAAATGTAATTTGGCTACATTCTCGAGAAGTGCTGTTCATGTCCATCAAGGTGTAAATCATAAATTCGCAAGGAATGCAGAGAATATTTGATTTTTTCTGCTTCCAAATGTTGTAGTTTTAGTACACAATTGGGCGCATGAAGCGCACATCGACAGAACCCGCTTGGCGCACAGTCAACCGGAGTGAGGCGATTTTTGCCACTGTTGGCGTCAGGGGATGAGGGTGCGACGTAGAGATTTCTGTAACCGTCTGATCGCCACGTCCTCTGGCCGACCCGTGGGGGCGCAAACAACCATGCAAGCACCTTCCAATGAATTCGACCACGTACTGTGGTCCCGCAACGCCAACATCTACGAGGTCAATGTTCGCCAGTACACGCCCGAAGGCACGCTCAAGGCGTTTGCTGAGCATCTGCCCCGGCTGCAGAAAATGGGAGTGGATATTTTGTGGCTGATGCCGATTCAGCCCATCGGCATGAAAGAACGCAAAGGCAGTCTGGGCAGCTATTACTCCATCAGCGACTACACGGCGGTCAACCCGGAGTTTGGCACGCTGGACGACGTGAAGGCACTGGTGGGCCAGGCACATGCAGCGGGCGTGAAGGTGATTCTGGACTGGGTAGCCAACCACACCGCCTGGGACCACCCGTGGGCTACAGAGCACAAGGACTGGTACAAGCTCAATGCCAATGGCGAACTGTTTCCTGTGACATTTACCAACGGCCCGGAGCCCGAGTACTGGACCGATGTGATCGCACTGAACTATGACAACAAGGCCTTGTGGGACGGCATGATTGCGGCGATGCAGTTTTGGGTGACGGAGACCGACCTGGATGGCTTTCGCTGCGATGTCGCGGGCCTGGTTCCCACCCCATTCTGGGAGCGCGCCCGCCGGGAACTCGATGCCATCAAGTCCATGTTCTTGCTTGCCGAGTGGGCCGAGGTGGACCTGCACCGCAGCGCCTTTGACATGACGTACGACTGGGATCTGCACGACGTATTCAAAGCGATTGCCAAGGGCACGGCCAATGCAAACGCGTTGCAGTCCTGGGCGACAGCGCCCAAGACGCCGTTTCCACGCTCGGCGTATCGCATGCTGTTTACCAATAACCACGACAAGAACTCGTGGGATGGGACGGATGCCGAGTTGTTTGGTGCTGCCTACGAAGCCTTTGCGGTGCTGACGTTTACTTTGCCGGGCATGCCCCTGATCTACAGCGGCCAGGAGTCGCGTCTGACGAAGCGATTGGCGTTTTTCGAGAAGTACCCGATTGACTGGAAAGCCTTTGAGATGCAGGCCTTCTACACCGAGTTGCTGGCGCTCAAGCGCAATAACCCCGCATTGTCCAACGGCCAGTACGGCGGTCCGCTGGAATTGATGGCCACCGGCAACGACCATGTCTTTGCCTTCCGTCGAGCACTGGGCAGCAACGTGGTGACGGTGGCGGTCAACGTTTCGGCGAATCGACAGACATACAGGGTTGCCAGCGGTGCAACGCATGTGCTGTTGCCGTGGCACTGGAAGATTGACACAGTGCAGTAGTTGTTTGGCCCTTGCGGCCGTGTATGCACCATTCCTGAAGGAAGAAACCGATGTTTATTGTTTGTGGCGAAGCGTTGATGGACGTGTTTTCGGCCGGTGAGGCATCTGGCGGACTTGCGTTCGATGCGCGGGTGGGCGGCTCGCCTTTCAATGTGTCGGTGGGGCTGGCGCGCATGGGGCAACCCGTGGGCCTGCTCGCTACGTTGTCACACGACTTTATGGGCGAGCGACTCCTGCGAAGCCTGCAGTCCGAAGGTGTTGCCACCAACATGGTGCAACGCACACCGCACTCCACCACACTGAGTGTGGTGGCGCTCGATGGAAACCAGGTGCCATCGTATGCTTTCTATGGCGTCAATGCGGCTGACCGCCAGCTTCGTCTTGGCGCGCTATCAACATTGCCGTCCAACCTGCGGGCGCTGCATTTTGGCTCCTATGCCACCGTGGTGGAACCGATTGCCGCCACGCTGCGTGCCCTCGTGGAGCGCGAGCACCGGCGCACCGTGATTTCACTGGACCCGAACGTTCGCCTGAATGTCGAGCCCGAAGTGGCGGTATGGCAGTCGTATCTGGAATGGATGCTGCCACGCACCCATCTGCTGAAAGTCAGTGATGAAGACCTGAATCTACTGATGCCCGGAGTTGCTCCGGAGACTTTCGCCGCCCGGGCCATACAAAGTGGCGTGCGATTGGTTGTAGTCACGCGGGGAGCCGAAGGCGCGTCGGCCTGGACTGTGCTAGCCCAAGCCCATGTAGAGCGGGTGGGTGTAGAAGTCGTTGATACCGTCGGTGCCGGAGACACCTTTCAGGCGGCATTGCTGACCTGGTTGCAGGAGCGCAATGCACTTTCTGTGGAGGGGTTGGAAAACATCTCATCCGCCGAGTTGGAGAGTGCTCTGAGCTTTGGCGCCCGCGCAGCGTCGATCACCTGCTCACGCCGAGGGGCGGATCTGCCTCGTCGGGAGGAACTGCCCTGACTGTGTTGTTTCTCTGCTTCGCTACCTAATGAATCCCTTATTACTGCAATCCGTTGCAATCCAGTTCGTAAATGGTGGAAGATACCAGCTGCTGGTGCGCGTCTTTGCGTTGTCGAGTTACAGGTTGCAATCCAGTTCGTAAATGGTGGAAGATACCAGCTGCTTGGGGCTTCCTAAATCGAGAACTCAACCCTGCGGTACTCCACATGAAACCTAAATCCGGTAACGATCTATTCATCGTCGACAACAGCGACGAGGACTGGAAGGTGCTGAACTATCTGGCCGAGTGGTCAGAAATTTCACACAAATTTGACATTGCCACCGGGTATTTTGAAATCGGTGCCTTGCTTGCCCTTGATGGCAAGTGGCAAAAGCTCGATCAAATCCGCATCCTGATGGGGGACGAGGTCACCAAACGCACCCACCGTGCCTTGTCCGAAGGTCTTGCGCGTGTTGGCCAATTGCTGGACGACAGCATTGAGCGCGAAAAGCAAAAGAATGACTTTCTAACGGGGGTGGATCAGATCGTCCAGGCTATTGCCTGCGGCAAGATTCAGTGTCGGGTGTACGCCAAGAAGAAGTTCCACGCCAAGGCCTACATCACACACAGCAAGCTTGCGGTGGTGGGTTCCTCCGCTCTGGTGGGCTCCAGCAATTTCACGTATCCCGGCCTTACGGGCAATGTTGAGCTCAACGTACAACTCCGTCGCGAGGTAGAAGAGCTCCAGCAATGGTTTGATGCGCATTGGGCTGAGGCCGAAGACGCCTCCGCTGAAGTACTCAAGGTGATGGAACGCCAAACACGCAACTACCTGCCGTTTGAGGTGTATGCCAAGTCGCTTCAAGCCTATTTCAATAACTACGAGGAAACGGCGGGTGACTGGGAGCGGCACCAGTCGCGTATGTACCCAATCCTTGACCAGTACCAACGCGATGGTTACGGCGCACTGCTCAAAATCGGCGGCAAGTACGGCGGTGCATTCTTGTGCGATGGTGTGGGCTTGGGTAAGACCTTTGTCGGGCTCATGCTGATAGAGCGTTTGGTGAAATTTGAGCGCAAAAAAGTGCTTTTGATCGTGCCCAAGTCCGGGCGTGAGCCAGTTTGGGAATCCAGCTTACGGCGTTACCTGCCAGAGTTATTCGGAGATTTTTCTAACCTGGTCTTGATCAACCACACTGACCTGCAGCGCGGTGGTGACTGGGTAGAAAAAATCCAGCGCCTCAAAGAACAGGCGGACGTGATCGTGATTGACGAAGCCCACCACTTTCGCAACCCCAGCACCAAGAAAGACACATCGCGCTATTGGCAAATGCAAGCGCTGGCCAAAGACAAGCAAGTGTTCATGCTTACGGCCACGCCAATCAACAACCGTTTGATCGACCTGCAGCACCTCATTGAACACTTCACCCAACGCGAACCAGACCACTTCAAAGATACCCTGGGCATTCACTCACTACCAGGGCACTTCCGCAAGCTTGAAAAAGAGCTGAGTAAGCGCATGGGCAGCGAGCTATTGCAAGGCGAACTCGCTGGCTTGGAGACGGGAGACATCCTCTCGCAAGACAGCTTGTTCCGTGAACTCGTGGTGCAGCGCAGCCGCGCCTATGTGCGGCAAAGCCAGATAACTGCCGGGGCCAAGGCTGCGCTGTTCCCCAAGCGTGAAGCGCCGAAGGTGGCGGACTATTCGGTCAAGAAGACCTACGGCAAGCTGCTGGGCATGGTGGAAAAGGCTTTCAACAAGAAGCAACCGTTGTTCACCTTGCCCATGTATTACCCCCTGGCCTATTCCAAGGTACCGGTCGCCGACGGTTTTGAAGACAACCGCCAAAAGCAGGTTGTGGGCCTGATCCGTATTTTGTTTTTGAAGCGGTTCGAGAGCTCGGCCAGCGCGTTTGAGTCCTCATGCCAGCAACTGCTGCGTAAAGTAATGGCCTTTGTGCAGGTCAACAGCACCACCAAGCACGAGCAGGCTGCGCTGGAGCGTTGGCGCATCCATCAGGAAGAGTTGTTGGGTGACGTGCAAAAGCGCCAGCATCAGCTTTTTGACAATGGCGGCGAAGATGAAGCCGAGCAGGACGAAGACGTTATTCCCGAAGAAATGTTGGCGGCAGTAGAGTTACTCAACCGCGACCAGTTCGACGTGCCGCAAATGCTCTCGGAGTCATTGCAAGACCTGAACCAGTTGGCAGAGTTCCTGAATGAGCTTCGCCAGTTTGAACCCAAGCACGACGACAAGCTGCGCGCCCTTATTCAATTGTTAAAAACGGACCCGGTGCTTAAAAAACACAAGGTCATGATCTTCACCGAGTTCTCTGCCACCGCCCGCTACCTAGCCAAAGAGCTGGAGAAGGCTGGCATCAAAGGCATTGACCAGATCGACTCTGCCACAAAACGCAGCCGTGGCGATGTGATTCGCCAGTTTGCACCGTACTACAACAACATGAGCAGCCAGGCATTGGCAGACAGCGGCCAGACTGAAACCCGTGTGCTGATTGCCACCGACGTGCTCAGTGAAGGGCTAAACCTGCAAGACGCCACGCGACTGATCAATTACGACCTGCACTGGAACCCGGTGCGCCTGATGCAGCGCATTGGCCGGGTAGACCGCCGCATGAACCCCGACATTGAAAAAGCGCTGGTCAAAGACCACCCCGAGGTCAAAGCCATCCGTGGCACCGTGGAGTATTGGAACTTTTTGCCCCCCGGCGAGCTGGATGAGTTACTCAATCTGTTCAAAAAAGTATCCAACAAAACCCTGCTCATTTCCAAAACCCTTGGCATTGAGGGCAAAAAGCTCTTGCGCCCGGAAGACGACTTTGCTGCCCTTCGCGACTTTGACCACCAGTTTGAGGGCGAGCCCACCGCGTTGGAAACCATGCACCTGGAATACCAGCGCCTTCTTGCAGCCCACCCCGACTTGCCGGAACGCCTGCAAGCCCTGCCGGGCCGCGTATTCAGCGGCAAAGTGCATTTGCAGCCGGAAACGCAGGCCGTGTTCTTCTGTTTTGCGCTGCCTGGCAAAGACAACACCGTGTCAGCGCCAGAGCTGGAATCTGATGCTTGGACCGTGGCCGCAGGTCGCACCGAATGGCTGCTGCTGGACCTGCAAAGCGGCAAAGTGCTGGACGATGCTGCGGCCATTGATGCCGTGATTCACTGCGAGCCAGAAACGCCAAGACATTGCCTCATCGCGCAGACAACGCTGTCAGAAGCGCGTGCCAAGGTCGAGAAGCACCTTAAAAACGGTTATCTCCGGCAAGTGCAGGCCCCTTTGGGCGTAGTGCCGAAGCTCATCGCCTGGATGGAATTGAATTAGTTTTGTTATTCCTATATAGATATAATTTCTCATGTCCACGGCACACTATTTCCCCAAACCTCTGCTGTGGGTTGGCTCGGCTAAAAAGGATTTGCAAGCCATGCCGGACGAAGTGCAGGACACCTTTGGTTATGCATTGCATTTGGCCCAGACCGGCAGCAAGCATGCACAGGCAAAACCCTTGAAGGGCTTTGGGTCGGCCGGAGTTTTGGAAGTGGTGGAGAGCGAGGCAGGCAGCACTTACCGCGCCGTGTACACGGTCAAAGTTGCCGGTGCGGTGTATGTGCTGCATTGTTTTCAGAAGAAATCGACATCCGGCATTGCCACACCCAAGCCGGACATGGACTTGATACGGGAACGGCTGAAAGCTGCTTTGGCCCATGCGGGCCAGTCAGCCTCTTAATATTGGAAAGGACATCGTATGAACACCCCCTCGATTGCTATTGAAGCTGGTAGCGGCAACGTCTATGCCGACCTTGGCATGGCCGACGCGCAAGAAATGCTGGTCAAAGCAAAACTGGCCAGCAAAATTGCCGAAATCATCCTGCGCCAAAAACTCACCCAGCAACAAGCTGCCGAGCTGCTAGCCATGCCGCAGCCCAAGGTGTCGCTCATGCTGCGCGGGCAGTTCCGTGGCATCAGCGAATCCAAAATGCTCGACTGCCTGGCGCGTCTGGGCCGCGACATCGACATCGTGGTCAAACCCGCGCGCCGAAAGACCAAGACCAGCGCTGCCGGCGGCGGCCGCGTCAGTGTCGTTTTTGCCTGAAACGCAAAAGCTAACGCAGGGAGATAAAAATAATGGCAACCCGTACTAACCCAACACTTGACCCCTTGGCCGACAGACTGCGCCAGGTCCACACCATCCCCGCCCTAGTGCAGTACCTGCACGATGAATTGGGCTGGCCCGTAAATGTGGAGGACTGGGAAGACAACCTGTTTGACTGGCAGCCCGACGAGCTCAACCTCAAGGCCGAGCACGAAGTCAAAGTCAAGTCCATCAAGCAGTTGCGCCCCCTGGTCAGCGGTCAACCTTGGGGCATCTTCTTTGTGGAGTTCAACAAAGGCCGCCTGCCCATTACCGCGCTGCGCCGCGTGCTCAATGGTTTGGTGCCCAAGGGTCGTGCCACCGGTGGTGGCCACCAGACTTGGGCTGCGCACGACCTGCTGTTTGTATCCAGCTTTGGCGAAAGCGACGGCCGTGAAATTGCGCTGGCCCATTTCACCGACGAGTCCGCCAAAGGCGACCTACCCACCCTGCGCGTGCTGGGCTGGGACGATGACGACACCCCCATGCAGCTGGGCTATGTAGCCCAAACCCTGCGCGACAAACTGCGCTGGCCCGTCAACACCCGTACGGCAGACGACTTGACCAAATGGCGCGCGCAATGGTCCAGTGCGTTCTCGCTGCGTGTTGGTCAGGTCATTAACGACAGCAAAACCCTGGCCCTGGCCATGGCAGAGCTGGCCAAGCGCATTCGCAGGCGCGTAAACACCGTGCTGGCGCTGGAAAGCGACAGCGGCCACCTGCGCCAAATGCACAAGGCTTTCAAAGACAACTTGATTGCCGATTTGTCGGAGGATTCCTTTGCCGACATGTTCGCGCAGACCATCACCTACGGCCTGTTCACCGCCCGCGCCAGCCGCAGCAGCGGCGCACTGGTGGCCGACAACCTGGCCGATATGGTGCCCAGCACCAACCCGTTTTTAAAAGAACTGTTGGGCAGCTTTTTAAGCGCCGCTGGTCGCGCCCGCAAGCGCACTAAGCGAGTCGACTTTGACGAACTGGGCATCAACGAAGTGGTGACCGTGCTGCGCGAAGTGCCCATGGACGCGGTGCTGCGCAGCTTCAATGCCAGCAAGCCTGGCGATGACCCGGTGATTCACTTTTACGAAGACTTCCTCAAAGCCTACGACAAAGCGATGCGCGCCAAGCGCGGCGTGTTCTACACCCCCAGCCCCGTGGTGCAGTTCATCGTACGCAGCGCGGATGAGATTCTGAAAAATGAATTTGGCATTGAAGACGGCTTGGCCAGCACCATCACCTGGGGCGAGATGATGGCGCGCAATCCCGAGCTGAAACTGCCCAAGTTCTGCACCGCCGCCACGCCCTTTGTGCAGGTGCTAGACCCAGCAACCGGCACCGGCACCTTCATCGTCGAAGTCATCACGCAAATCCACGCCCACATGCTGGGCAAGTGGGCCAAGCAAGGCAAGGTAACCAAAACGCAGTGGCAATCGCTGTGGGTGGACTACGTCAAACACCACCTGCTGCCGCGCCTGTATGCCTTCGAATTGATGATGGCGCCGTATGCCATTGCCCACATGAAGATTGGCCTGAAGCTGGCCGAGACGGGTTACACCTTCCCCGAAGACGGGCCACGGGTGAATGTTTTTTTGACCAATGCGCTGGAACCAACGCACCCGGTGCAAGCACATTTGGAATCCATGGCCCCCATGCTGGCGCACGAGGCCAATGCTGCAAACCAGGCTAAAGAACATAGTTGCTTTACGGTTGTTGTGGGCAATCCACCCTACAGCATTCAATCTGCCAATTTGAACGAGTCCGCCAGAATGCTGGTCGAAAGTTATAAGTACGTCGATGGTGAGCGGATCCGCGAAAGGAATGCTCTCCAGTTTGAAAAGAACTTGCAGGACGATTACATTAAATTCGTGCGACTGGCGGAGGTCAGCATCCAGAAGTCTGGGGCTGGAATCGTTGGCTACATCTCCAACGATTCTTTCTTGGATAGCAGGAGTTTTCGCGGAATGCGTCAGCAACTTTCGGAATCTTTTCCCATGGTTAGTGTTGTCGATTTGCATGGAAGTCAAAAGAAGACCGAGGTTGATGAGAGTGGATATCGAGATGAGAATGTGTTCGATATTCAACAAGGCGTTTGCATATCGCTGATGCGAAAACATTGTGGAGCCGAACTGCACAAAAGAGTCGAGAGACTCGATCAAATCGGTGCGCGAAATCTGAAGTATGAGTTCTTACTTCAGCATTCGATTTCAACAACGAAATGGACGCAACTTGCGCCTGCAGCTCCTTTTTATCTGTTCACTACATTTGATGAAGGTTTAGGTTCTGAGTATTCTTCGTGGCTGTCCCTTAGAGACATCGTGATCAAATTCTCCAGCGGGATCAAGACGCACAAAGATAATTTTGCGTATGCCTTCAGTGCGTCCGAGATGCGAAAACGCTTGGCTGAGTTCATTGACACTAAGACGCAGGATAGCCAAATTCGCGAAAAATACGATCTCCAAGACACGCCGCTTTGGCAGATGACAAAAGCTCGCAAGAAGCTACGTGATAGTCGCGGGGGAATATCTGTCGTTTCTGCGCTTTACCGTCCATTCGATACTCGAGCAATTGTTTACTCCGAGGACGTTGTCCGATATACGGCGCGGCCGACGATGCAACATTTGGACGGTAAGAATAATTTGGCGTTGCTGGTGTCACAACAACAGATCACAGAGGGATTTGCCCACGTCTTCGTGACCCGTATTCCCGCCGACTGGGGATCCGTTTCCAATAAGAGTCGTGAAAGTACAAGTGCATTTCCGCTGTTCTTGCGCGGCGACGATTCCGCTCAGGGACACGATGATATTTTTGGAGATTCTCTAGCCCAGGCAAACTTTTCCAGTACCTTCATTGGCACCGTAAATCACCTACTCGGGACAACATCGATCAAACCCCAGGCGATTTTTTGCTATGCGTACGCAATACTTCATTCGCCGACCTATCGTTCGCGGTACGCAAGTTTGCTGAAATCCGATTTCCCGCGTTTGCCATTGACCGAACAAGAGGATCTATTTAAAGCTCTCGCCAAGCTGGGTTCAGAATTGGTGGCCTGGCATTTGCTGGAGCACCAAGACGCTATAAATATAGTAGCTGGCAGTGCACGTTCTGCGGGGGCTGTAGCTTGGTTTGGCACTGATTTCTCGCTGGTAAAGGTGGCCGAGAAGTCGCGCGAACTGGCAGACGTGCAGAGCACCGACGACAAGATGGGCAAGGTGTTCATCAACGCAACCAGCGGTTTTGCCAATGTGCACCAGTCCATCTGGCAGCACACCATTGGCGGCTACCAGGTGCTGCACAAGTGGCTGGACGACCGGCGCA
>JFJP01037425.1_pt1 | contig 28774 bp, 17 predicted proteins | sample 431651 | NCBI WGS metagenome assembly JFJP01 (sample SAMN02602958, study PRJNA72255) | Microbial mat metagenome, whole genome shotgun sequencing project. | biome: fresh water; feature: sink hole; material: water; isolation source: purple microbial (photo- and chemosynthetic) mats found in... | reverse complement strand
ACACGCTTCACCATCTGCACGGTGTAGTTCGTCATGGTGGCCACGAGGTCGTCGCTGTAGAACTCCGTGAACTGCTTGGTGTCCAGCCATGTCAGGCTACGACGGTTCACCGCTGCGGCGAACGGTGTGATGCCCAGTGTGGAAGTGTTCTCAGTGACATCCGGTGCGCCGTTCTTGTTGAGCAGGGAGAGGACTATCTCTTCAGCCACGTCGTCCACAGTTACCACCTTCGCAGCGGCTTTCTTCTGCTTCTCGGTAAGCTGGTTCAGCAGGGTGCGGAGACGATTCAGCTCGTTCTCTTTGTGGATCACGGCGAACTCTGCGGACTCGCTGTTCTCCGTACGCCCCTCCATAGACCGCTCGATGAGCGAGATACGTGCCTGTGTAGCGGCTACTTGCTGGGCCAACTCCGCCTTCACGGACTCCACGGCATCCTTGGCGATGGCCTCAAGCTCCCCCATGTGGTGCTTCTTCAGCCCGTCGATGAACTTCTGCTTGTGGGCAGTGAGGTAGTCAGTGTTGATGTTGCGCGGGTAGTAGTTGTGCTGAATCTTGCCCATCGCCACCCACTTCAACGACTTGAAGTCGAAGCGCTTGACCTTGGCGGTAGACGCGTACGCGTGCATCTCTTCGAGGTAGGCACGTATGTCGCGTACCAGTTCACGCATCTCGGGGACCTTGATCTCATCCAGCTCTGCTTCAGCGAGGAGGAAGTCGTTTACCTTCTTCAAGCCTTCCGGCCCGAAACCCTGCTCGTTCGTGAACTTCCGGATACGCGAGGTAATCACGTTCAGGCGACGGTTCCGCTCCTGCTTCGTGGCGGTGAACATGGGCAGTATTTTGCCCATCTTCTCGCCCACGTCTTGGTAGAACATGCTGCCGAGGTCCGTGAGCGGCTTCAGCTTCGTGTCTTGCAGCACGCCGATGGCGGTGAACAGACCATTCTGTAGCCACGAGTTGTTGTTGAACACGCTGAGCAGCTTGCCAGCGTACTTGTTCGCACCGGGGCTGGCGAGCAGACCGGCGGTGGTCTTGTTGAACGCGGACTCACGGCTCTCGTTCTTCCCGCTGAAGTAGCCGTCAGTGAAACTCTGGAGCACCAGCTCAGCGCGTAGCTGATCCTTGTACTGATCACTCAGCAGACCTGTCCACCGCTGGATCGCGTTCATGATCTTCTGGAAGAACGTCTCGGTACGCGGACCAAGCTCCAGCTTCCGCTCGCCCTTCTCGTTACGTGTGTTCCAGAACTGGAACATGTACGCGGCAGACTCTTCAGCCGCGTTCGGGCCGCTCAACTGTGCCAGCGCACCTTCATCCTCTGCAAGCAGGGTCTTCAGCTTGGCCTGTATCTGCGGGAGCATGGCCACGTTCTGGAGGATGTGGATGATCTCTTCAGACTTGTTCTCGCGCAGGAGGTGCATCAGGTCGTGCAAGGCTTCGTGGTACGCCACGCCCCACGGGTCTTTCGCGCCCATCGCTATGGCGATGATGCGACGGCCATTCTTGTGCACCCACATACCGGAGATCGGTTTGCCGCTACGCCCCTTGAGAATGTCGCGGAACACGGTCTCGAAACCTTCACCGAGTTTACCTTTCAGCATGTCGATGATGGACTGCTGTTCGGCTTCGGTGATCGGCGCTACTTCGAGCTTCGCCTCTACTTCGGACAGCATCATGCCCAGCTTGCGCTTCAGGCCAGCGATCTTCTCGTTGATCTCTTCCTTGGTAAGCGTGGACACTTCGGCCTTCGGCTGCGGCTTCGTCAGGTCGTGCAGTTCACGTACGAGGTCTGACAGCAGGCGCTCAGCACGCTTGTACTGCGCCTCCGTACCATTCTTGGTGTTGCTGGCCAAGAACTTGTACGCCGCCTTGATGTTCGCCGCTACGGTGTCGTAGTCCCCGTCACGCAGGGCCTTGAAGCCGTCCTTGATACGGGCGAACGCGCCCATCGCGTTCTCACGCTCGTCGTTCGTGTCTCCGTACGGCTCGTTGCCGTGCGGGTTCTCTTCCTTCTCACCGGACATCATGTAGTCGTGGTAATCCGCGTCAGTGGCTTCCGGTACACGGTCGTCGGTCTTCGCCGCCTCTGCCTTGGCTACAGCCTTGTCCGCGAACGCGGACATATTCAACGCCTCACGTATCGTCGTGGACACTGCGTTTAGCCTGTTGATAAGCGCCGTAGCCCCCTGCGGTTCGAACTGGCCTTTCACTGTCCCTCCAGCACGAGCTTTCTCTACGGCTGGCAAGGAGTCAAGCAGCGTGTTCACACTGTTTAGCAGGCTGTGCAGGGCTTCGCTGCTGTTCGCGGCACGTACGGCGGCGAGCAGGTTGTCGGAGCCGTCACTGGTTCTGAGCAGCTCCATGACATGGCTCGTAACTTCCGTGACAGGCAGCGGGGTGCGGTCCATCTTCTGCGGTACAGCCTTCCCGGCTTTCGCTTTCGCTTTGCGTTTCGGCTTGGACTGCGCAGACAGCATGTGCTGGAGCACGTCCCGGCTACGAGTACCACCAGCGTTTTGTTTACCCTGTAAGCGCAGCTCGTCCACCTCAGAAAGGTCAGGCATCTGTGTAGCCTGAATCTTCTCCCAGTCAGACATCTTCTTCTGCTTCTGGGGCGGCAGCTTCTCCAGCTCACTCCAGTTCTTCCACGCGGCGGCGTACGCAGCACGCGGGTCTTCCCCGGCTGCACGAGCCTTGTCAGCAGCGACGACACCGGCGGTGTACTTTGCACTGACCACGCGGGCAGTCTCGGCCGCAGCGTCGAGGTACGCACGAGTACGTTGGGCGGCAGTGATCTTGCTGCGGGGGTTGATGAGCTTCTCAAGGTGCGCATCAAGCTGTTTCTGAAACTCGTCACGGTACGCTCTGAGCAGTACTGCTGTCTTCTTGGCATTCAGCCTCGTGTCGACGACAGCACCGTCCTGAGTAGTCATAACGCCCGGTACTTCTGCCTCTGCTTCCGCATCTTCCTCAGCCGCTACTTCAGCCGCTGCTCTCGCCTTGCTACGGGCAGCACCTTCTGCTTCTAGCTTCCGAGCCAGTTCCGGGTCTAGCGTACGGTCAGACACCAGCTTATTGGACTTGAGGCTCTCTACTGCCTTCATCATCAAGTCCTTGTCCACCGCCTCCATGTTCCGCCACAAGACCGAGTCCGGTGAAGCGGCTATGAGAGCTTGCAGGGTGCTCAGTACGTTCTCACGGCGCTCCGCAGACAGGGCACGCACCTTGTTAACGAACGGCATGAGCTGCCCGGACAAACCCTTGACGATCCAGTCGACCTTCGTCTCGCTAGGGCCGTCGCGCAGTATGGAAACGAACGTGTCGCCTTTGTCCGTGTCAGAGGGCCGTACAAGCAGCGCTTCTACCTTACCGTCGAACGGCTGGATGTTGTTGTCGTACGTACGTAAGCCCTTCGGGTCTGCTTCGTGCAGTGACGAGCCGCGCTGGGTACGGTCTCCCGTACCGGGAGTGCCTTCTTCCGGGAACATGTAGTCCATGTCCTCGTCACGGTCTGTGTCGAAGTCACTGACGCGCCGCTTGATAACTTCGTTGATGGCGGCTATGTGCTTCTTCTCGATGATCTCGGCAATCTTTCTGGCGCGTAGAGCGTCAGCCAGAGGCGTGTCCTCACGGGAGGCGAACCGCAACTGGTTCATTATCACGTCCTCGCGTTCCGCTTTAGCGTCCTCAAGGTCTGGCTTCGTCATCTTCTTGAGGAGGGAGTAGTCGAAGCGCTTCGATACTTTCTGTACGAAGTTGTCGCTGTTTACGTCAACCCCTTTCAGCTCTTTCCTTTCCGACAGACCATTTAGTTCGCCGTTGATAAGCGCACGCAGAGAGTCTATGGACACGCCATTCATTATGCGGAAGTTGCCCGGAAGAAACTGCCCGATAGAGGCGACTGAGTTATACGTCTTGCCTTTTCCAGCGACTTTTGACAGGGTAGGCTCAAGCCATATTATCGGGCCATCAGCAACCGTCTTATAGCCTACCTTGATGCTGGTTATATCACCGTTATCATCCTTCTTGCCGAACCTGCCTGCTTCCGCGCCTGCATAGAGGAGTTCCCCCAGTGCAGCGAGGGCTTTATCCAGCAAAGCTTGAGCTGTATCGGAGGAGGTTATATTGCTCTGGTCTACGCCGCTGGCGTGCTTCAACAGTTTTCCCATCGACGTAATGAAGGGCCGCACATTCGGCTTACCACTCTGCCCAATCTCTTCGATGTACAGAGTACCGGCCAGCGCCGTACCTTCATGCTTACCGGGGTTCCGCTTCGCAGCGAAGTCGTTGATGTTCGTGACGGACAGGTCATTCCTGTCGTCAGACAGTGTCTCTGCACGCACAACCTTGAAGTTCTCGTTGACGGACTTCAGCGCGTCACTCCGCTCACTCTTACGGCTCTTGCCGTGGTGGAACGACTCAAGCGCCCATGCCGTCTTCATCTCTTCAAGACCGCCGTAGCTCTCTACCACGCCCTTCGCGTGTTCTTCGCCTTGAGTCTCCAGCATGTTCAACAGGTACGCGTCGAACTCTTCATCTATCGTGCCCTTCAGCTTCACGCCGTGTGCCACCAGCAGTTCGTCTTCCGCTGCGGCGAGTTTCTTGGCGATGGCTGCTTTGGCTTGGCGGGTAGTGGCCTTGTCCAGCCCGAACTTTTCACGAAGTGCGTCCACAACACCTACAGCCTTCACTTGAGCTTGCGGGAACTTCAAGCGTACGGCGTCAATAGACTTTTTCAGGTTAGCCTTCGAGTCCGGGAACGCCATGTCTATGCCGCGCTTACCGTCATGCTCAGCGCCGCGCTGTGAGTGGTACGTGACCGCTGCGCTAGGCTCGTACTCTTCCATGTTCCGGTCATCGTCGAAGTCAAGACCGTCACTCTCACCAGCCACCGCGTCGGAGCCGGTATCTTCCTGCGTATTCTCCTCAGCGGGCTGCGCGTTCCTGTCCATACCGGTGCTCATGCCGCCCTTCAGCTTCTGCTGCTTGCGCGAGATAGCTGCTTGCAGGACTTCTTGGTAGTCTCCACCGAAAGCTTCCTTGAGCGCAGAACGTGCGTCTGCTGTCAGTCCTTTAACGACGACACCGGCGTCAGTAGGCTTACCAGTAATCACCTCAAGCACTTTCACTAGCTTGTTAGCTTCTGTAAGCACCACCTTGCGCTTGCTTCCGTCGTCAGTAGCACCTTTCTCCTTGGCTACCCGGTCCTTGTACAGCGGTGTCATGCTGTCGATTACAGAGCTGAGAGTGTTTTGCCTAGCAGACTGCTTGGCCTCCAAGTCTTCAGCGATAGCCACGGCGCTGTGTCGCACTTCTTCCGAGATGATCCCCTGCTTGCGCATCAGTGTAGCGGCGGACATGATCGCTGTCGGTGACTTGTCACCGAACTCGTCCAAGAACGACTGCGGTACGAACGTCTCTCCGGTGTCCGGGTCTTTGAAACCGTTACGCACCCACTCACCAATAGCACGCAGGGCTGTCTTGCGGGAGGCCATCTGCTGGGCTACAGCGCGGGTATTACCGGCAGGGCCAGACAGGTCTGCATCCAGCCAGCTGTTATGCTCAGAGTGCTTGCTGGCAAGTTCCCGCGCCCACAAGTCCATGATGTCGTCGATCTCACCGGTCTCAGTGTTCACCACGGCACTCGGGTCGCTGGGGGCCAGTGCACTTTCCTTGGCGTTCCCTGTCAGCTCCGAGGTGATCTTGTCGAACTTGTTCGTCGTGGTCTTGATACCGTCGAGCGCCTTGATCTTCTCCGCGAAACCTTTCGCGTCGATCTTGCCTTCCTGAAACTCAATCGCCGCTGTCTTGTGGTCGTCGCTGAACCAGTCTGTAGCGCGGTTCGGGTCTGTGAGTTTCTGGGCGAAGCGCGTGGCCGACAGCAGCATACTGTCGTCGTAGTTCTTCTTGTTTACCGTGTACTGCGAGGATGGCTGGCTGGCATCTGGCTCGCGGGACTTCGTGAGCTGGTCGTAGTCAATGTCCGGGCCGTGCTTGTTCCATGCGCTGCCGACAGTCTCTAGCCCGTCACTGAACAGTTCTCCAGCCTTGACACCGAGGTCTCCTGCACCTTCTATGATGCGCTCACCGAGAGGTTTGTCGAGGCGTTTCTGTACCTCGTCCATAGTGTCGCTCATGGACTGGTGTGCTATGTCTGCCATGCCGCCGACAGAACCCATGACACCACCGCCTACCATGCCGCCTATAGCCTCGTTGATGGCTGAGTGCGGGTCTAGGTTCTCGGTAAGCCCCTTGTCGTGCAGGTAGTTCATGGCCATCTGGCCGGTGATGTTCTGTGAACCTTCTGTCGCGCCCTCGAACGGCGCGGCCACAGCACCAGTACCAGCCACGTGAGCCAGCCGCTCACCGAAGGTCGTGCCAATCTTCTTGGCACCTTCCTTGGCGAGAGAGTTCCCGATCAGCTTGCTGCCTAGCATGGTGGGTACGACGGACTCCAGCAAGGCGTTGATGCCGCCCTTCACACGGGATGCGTCGAGTACCTTCTGAGCGAAGCCGGGTTCTGTCTCGATGCGCTGGCGCAGTACGGGGTCTGACATGGCGTTGGCCAGTGTCTCTTCCGCTTCCATGTTGTAGCCAGCCAGTGCACCGCCAGCGTAACCGCCCACTGCCGCAGCGATAGGTACGGCTGCTGGACCGACGAACGGAGCGACTGCTGCTCCAGCCGCCAGACCGAGACCGCGCCCTGCCAGACTGCCTGCTGCTGCCGGTACGGACGTGCGCAGGTTCCCCGCCTGTCCACCCAGATACCCGAGGGCAGAGCCGAGGCCGGTAACCTGACGATAGTCATGGATGTCTGGCTGCATGATAGCGGCCTGACGCTGCTGCTCTTCCATCATGGCCGCAGACTCAGCGTACGCCTGCTGGTCTTGCGCTATCTGCGCCTTCACAGCGTCACTGGCGGAACTACCTACATCACCTTGTATACCTGCTGACGCCCAGCCGCGACTGAACGGGTTCATCGTAGACGCTTCTTGCTGCATCGAGAGGTATGGGTCTACTGCGTACTGGGTCGCTTCGCCACCTAGTGCAGCGGCGAGACCTAGACTTCTTGGTAGCGGCATGATTATTTACCCTGTTTGGCTTCTTCGGCGGCTTTTTCTCTGGCTTTCCGGGCTGCTTGAATCTGTGCAAATACCGGCTGCAACTCCATGCTGAGGTCGAATGTAACTGGGTCGTAGTCCGGGTGGTCCTGCATCGAGCCTGTGTAGTTCCTGCGGCCATTGTAATTCACCACGCCATTCTTTGTCCCTGTTATAGCCGTGTCACCATATGAAGAAGTCTGCCCGAGCGGGGAGTTCGTTCTCGGTTTATCCCGGCTAAACATACCATCGTTGTCTACGTCTTGCTTGAGCTGCTCCTGCTTGTACAGGTTACGGACAGTCTGGTCGTTGATCTCGTGGCCCATAGCTGCCAGCTCTTTTTCCATGCCTTTCATGTCTTCACGGAACTGGCGTATCCCGTTAACCTTGCCCCAATTAACGACTTTTTTACCATCCACCTCCGTAGTGAACATGTCCTCGTCCAGCTTGTTCCCTTCAACGCGGAGTTTCGCTTCAGCCTCAGTCTCGGCACGAGCGTCAGTACCCGCGTTGCGTCTGCGTGTGTCAAGGTCTTTGTTTACCTCGTGCTGGAACCGGCGTTCTTCGAGCGAGGGCGGCGGCTTAAGGGCGGGGTCCATCATAAGGGTAGCGGCCAGACCTTTGTCGCCACTGTTGATGGCCCATGCCAGACGACGCTGCTGCGCGGCTGCGTACTCCGGGGTCTTCTCCCAGCCGTCACCGCCTACCGTGGCCTTCGAGCCGATAGCCTTGCCGAGACCCACGTTCGTGTACATCTTGGAGCCGTCAGCGTGCTTGACCGCGCCTATACCGTGACCGAGGTCTTGTACACCAGTGGCCTTGCCGTGCTGCTGTACCTGCCTGCCTGCTCCGTAGAACGAGTTGTCCACGCTGCCGTTGATACCGGCGAGGTATTCCCGCTGGCCAGTGGCCAGTGCTCGCTTGGCAGCTTGTGCCTTGCCAGCGGCCACGTCTGCTTCAGGGGCCTTGGTAGTCTGGTACGGTAGTTCAGCAGCGGGGGCGGGAGCTGGGGCTGCTTTGGCAGCTTTCAAGTTTGCAGCATTTGCTGCAAAGTCCAGAGTCTTGGCGTAGTCGACTCCCGGTTTCGCTGCTTGGGCAGCACGCCTAGCCTCGAACTCTCTCGCCGCTGCCCGATCATCCTGCGTAAGTCCCGCAGTATTATTTGCGTAAGCGGTAGCGGCAGTACGATTCGGGTCAGATATCCAGTCAATGGCAGCGTTACCAGCGTTCTTAACGCCTTGAGTCAGCCCCGTAGTAAATGCGTCCAGCTTGGAGCCAGTCGCCTGAGCTACCGGCGCAGGCTGCAAAATCTGCATACCCTGCTGAGCAGGCTGCGGGATAACCTGCGGAGCCATGCTCTGCGGCAGCGGTGCGGCACCGGGCGGCGGGGTGTACACAGGGTACGGAGCGCCGAAAGGTTTGACCTCGTTGTCAGACTGACGTACTTGCGCTTGGACAGCCGTCAAGCCGCCGCCCGCGTGCATTACGCCGCCACGTAGGCCGGTCTTCTTCGGGGTACCATGCTTCGCGTTCAGTGCAGCGATCTTGGCGCGACCCATTGCCTGAGCAGCGCCCTTGTTCAGCACGGCCTCACCGGGGGTGAGCATGGCGTGCACGGTGTCGCTATTACCCTTGCCCGGTACACGAGCTGTGCCTTTCTTCAAGCCCGCTGGTTTTACCGCGTTGGATACTTTGTCAGCTATATCGCTAAACGTAGTGGGGCGGGGCGTATCCGCTGGTAATTGATTACCTTGTTTATCAGTCATCGGTGCTGGGTCTCCTACATATCTAGTATTGGTAGAGCCGTCCGTGTACCGCTGCACGACGGTGTTTTGCTCAGCAGTTGGGTTTCTCCAGTGCTGCATGTTCAGCCCAACGTCTCCGGTCAGCGTAGGGGGGCGGGTCATCCCTGAGTTAGGAACTAACGGGGCATCGCCTTGCAGCGGCTTACCCGAGTCGCCTGTTATGTTGTCCTGCGACATAGTTCCGCTGCGCGAATATCCAGCACCATCAGCATAGTTACCGTTACCTGACGCGGCGTGCAGCGCCGAGCTAAATCCCGGTGACTGTCCGCCTATAGTAGGTGCGCTGGGGGCTACAACATCACTGGCACGGTACGCCTGCCCTTGCGGATTCAGCCCACGGAATGCGTTACCGCTACCAGCGGTCATACCTGTATTAGTGCCCGCCGTACTCGGTGGCGCAGTACTGCTCAGATCAGTCTTTCCAGCGCCAGTTGTGTACGACCCTTGCCGCGAAGCAGGAGCAGGTAGCGCCCCACCGCCGCCTGCCTGTGCTACCGGCGCAGTGCCTGCCCCGCCTCCTCCCGCTGTAGCTGCTTGCCCCGGTTGAGTTGCACCGAACGCACTCTGTAACGGATTCGCCATCGAGCTGAAGTCTCTGCCGTCGTCCTGTGGCGCACGTCCGTTGCGCATGTTCCAGTCCGCGTCGATCTTGGCGAACTTGGCGTGCAAGCTATCGGCCATGTTGTTACCGTTTCTCAATCCGCCGTACTGGTGTGGTCGGGCTATCGGAGACCAGTTCTCAGCGCTTACATCGACGCTGTCCAATCTGCTACGTAGGGGGTTCAGACGACTCATATTCGCACTCCTATCAAACTTGATCTGAAATACTGGTCGAGTAGCCAGTACTGGTCTGCGCATGGATGTTGTTGTACAGCGATGTTGCCATCTGCGCCAAGGATTTTGACTCCGTGAGCAGGGCTTCTATCTTCGTCCGTATCAGCTCCAGATCAGCAGCTTGGTTTTTTGCAGCTGCCTCAAGGGCACTGGACACGTTAAACTGACTCACCTTGTTGGACAACTCAGCTACTGCCACGCGAGAGTTGTAGAACTGACTCGCGGCACTGACCATCTTGCTCTGTGCGTCGTACCCGACGTTAATCAACCGGCTTGCCATATCCGGGCCAGAAGCAAGCGCCTTGATGTAGTCGATAGCAGACGACATGGCGGAGTCACGGAGTTTCAGCAGCGAGGTAACCGCGAACTTCATCTGTTCGATGGAGGCTATCGCTACCTTGCGGCTCGACTCCGCTATCTCATCCTGCGCCTTCTGCTGAATCTGTAGTGTCGCTGCCGCCGAAGCACCGGGTGGCAGGGGAAAGCGTTTCGCTGCAAACTGCGCAAGCACATCTGCCGACGCCCGATCAGCATCGGCAAGGATACGGGAGCGGTCATCTTCCCAGACCTGTTCCTGAACCGTTAGCGGGATACCCGCGTCAGGGTTCGCCACTGCTGCCTGCAACCAGTCCTCCGCAGCGGTGTACGCTACCTGCTCATCCGGGAAGTAGGTAGTGCGGAACAATACGAACTTATCTGCCAGCAAGGCCACAAGCTCAAGGTACTTCGTATCGAACATAGCCATTACGTCGGTGACGTTGGCGTCAGCGATGGTTATGGTTGGTTCTACTACGCTCGCGCCTGTGGCTGTACCCGCAGTGATATCGAGGCCAAGTACTGTGTCAGATATGTCCGGTAGCTCAGTCTCGGCAATGCCGATCTTTGACTCGAAGCTCGTGTGCTTTGCATCGGCGTGGTTCCATGCGGCGTTTATAACGTCCGCGAGCATCTGCATGGACTCTTTAGGTCCACCGGGGAGGAACCCTGTCGGGTCGAATGATACGATGTCTGCCATGTTAAATTCTCCTGCTCGTGGCTACTGGTAGGAAGCTGACCGACGTAAGCACCACCGGGGTCGTGCCGTACAGCTCAAGCCCGAACCAGTTAGCTCTCAACCCGCGTCCAGTGTCAATCCGCTGTATGTCTACTCCAGCCGACGACGCCTCTCTGGCATCGTATTCGTAGTACGTATCGTCGGGAAGGGTCACCCGCAGGCTTACCGGCTCTGCCGATATACCGCCGACGTACACGTTGGTAAGGTGCTTCAGCGCCTCTGACTTGAAGTCTATCTTGCCGAAGTCTGCTGTCCACGACACGTCCACGCCAGCGTCAGTAATGCCGGATAGCGCATACAACCCTGCGGGGAGAGTGCCCAAGCCGTTGCTCATGGAGGTGAACGCGAAGTTGCTGTACGTGGTCACGGCTTTCGTTTCCACGTTCATGCAGTACCCACAGGAATACACCCTGCGCGGGGCATCCTCGAACACGTACGCACAACCTGTAGCGGGGAGTGTGGGCGTTACAGTCTCAGTCATGGGCGCTTCGACTTCCCCCTGCGGGGTGCCCAGCACGAAACCTTTCTCACCGAACCATCCTACGAGGGAGTTCTGCGGCAGTACGAACTCAGTACCGGGCACTGCTCCGTATGGCAGTACGTCGGCAACAGGATTCTCTGGCTGCTCCAAATCCCCAAGCAGGCGGAATGTCTTGTCTGCGGCAATGAACAGCGCCATCTGGTTCGACGCGGCCATTGTTACGTCAGCCTCAAACGCCAGATAGCCACGGTGCGGCTTGTAGTAGCCGAAGCGGTATGCCTCGCCATAGTACACATACTTGCCGCTGACAGAACACAACCGCCCCATGTGCGTGAAGATGCGCGTGCCTGCGGGGAGTGGCTCGACGTACTGCAAGTTCGCCGTGGCAGTAGTCGTCGTTGACGTGATGTCTGCCGTGGCTGTGCCGGTAGCGACTGTGCTGTAGAGGCCGGGTACGTCGCCGTTGAGCTTGGACACGTACACGCGCACCTTGGTAGCCCCCGTCGTAGCAGCAGGGAGGGTGGCTTGGATAGCCCCGGCGGTAGTCAGCTCGTGGTTCGTGGACGCGGATACCCCGCCCTCTTCACCCGTCAGATGGTTGTAATAGCTCACTGCCACTTGGTATTTACCGGCAGGGAGGGTTCCGGCTATGGCGGTGCAGGACGGAGCATCTGGGGTCAGCAGCGCCCACGGATACACCACGCCGTTTTCGATGCGCCCGGAGTCCGTACCGTTGGAGAAATAAACCGCCCCGTTATGCTCAGCGTAGCAAACCTTGTTGTCGTTGGTCAGGATTGCCAGCAGGGTCTCGGAGTAGGTGGGGGACGTAGCAAACGAGTACAAGGCGGCGCTACGTACCAAGAGGTTGCCGAACATCGAGTGCGGTGCGGTCATGGCTTGGGCAACGGTGTAGCCAGAACGAGTGATCAACCGCCCGGTTACGTCAACATCTAGGTTGTCTACAGCAGCTAGGAAGTCACCCTTCCTATCCACGTGCAGGGCGTGAGTAGACAGCCGGTTGTTTAGTCCTAGAAACGGGCCAAGAGGGTCTGTGTTAGCTGCCATGAAATCTCACCGATATGAGTAACTATATGATAGCACGAGGCTCGATAAAAACAGGCTCCATCATCCACCCGAGTGGACCGACGTACGCAGGCAGGGTAATCGGCTCCGTGCTCCACGAGCCGTTAGTATTCTTGAGGAGAAGGTTGTACGTAGTCACCGCTGTTAACGACGGAACCAAGTAGTCCAGCCCATCCGCCATCAGCATTGAGAACACACCTTGTGTTGTCGCCTTGTTGAATGCTATGGAGAAACCATCTATACAACTGGGTGAGAAGAGGGTCAGGTTAGATACAGACGGCGTATGCGCGACGGGGGACTCAGCTAAGACGTGGTCACCCCAACACGGAAATAAGTCACCTACTCTGCTCCAAGCTGTGGTTTGTTCCGCTACTGAGTTGACTGAGTGCTGCGCCCCTGTTTTATCAATGATCGAGCACACCACTGCCCCAGTGGAGGCGTATAGGGTGGCATTTACATCTACGTTATATGTAGATACCCCCGCTGCTATAGTGTAACTCGTAGGAGTCCAAGATTGCCCGAATCCTGTCGATGTATATGACCCCTTCTCAGTCACTACTACGTGTAATCCGCGTGCGAAGTCTGAGCAAACCGCGTATGGGATGTAATCTGCCGTGGAGGTAGTTGTAGACAATAGTGACGGGGCAGATACCCACACGTCGTTATAAGACGCTGCATACTCCTCTGAATAACTCCACGTGAGTAGCTGTGTGCCCGCAGGGTATATAGCGAGCTTCCCCGTAGTCAATGTAGTCCCAGTCGTCTCCCGATTAAACAACCCTTCGTACGTACCTCCATCCCAGATATGTGTCGTAACCGAGGCGTCAGTTCTATCAGCATCTGTTGTACTGCTCATAGCCACGTAATTGACCTGATCGGCAACATACCCTAACGACATTATTCTGTGGACTGTTTGCTCCCCCACAGTTATTCGCGTTACTAAATCTGACCCCCCATCTATAGTGCAAACCTCACCCGCTGTGGTAGTGGTCATAGTTGGCCGGGTTAGCGTGGAGGAAGATCGTAAATTGGTGTCCAGCTCAGACAACACTCCTGTTTGAGCATCTCCGGTGAATACCGCGTATTTAAAACTCGGTCCCCCGGCAGGCATGTACTCAACCCCCATGACAATCTCCGTCCCACTGGAATTAAATACTGGAGGGAAGTGCATATGTCGCACGTAGTCTATAGCTGCTGGATACGTGTACGTAACATGGGGGTAGCTGTTATCTAGCGCGGCACCATCCATTGAGTAACATACTTGGCTGAACGTGAACCAGTTTTGCGGGGTTATCCCGGTATGCGATCCATTAGCAAACACAACCCGTATGTGTTTGGCAGGAGAGTGGCACACCGCAGCGCATACGATTTGCCCTGCGATAGTCGTGCGCTTGCCGTCCAAGTACAGCACCGAGCCGCTATCATAAGGCTTGTCAAACCTAGCCCACGGAGATTGCCCGTAGTACGACTGACCGGGATAGCACTCACCAGCCTCTACAGTGTAATCGTACTCATTCTGGCGGTACAAAACAGTTGGGACCGGTACGTACTCGGCCACGTACGCGGGATTTGACATTGCGCTATAGCTTCGCAGCCCGTCGCTACGTGACGAGAAAGCGCTCGCCCACTGCAACAGGTGGTTCGACTGCGGGGTTACTCTGGAGTCTACCCAGTGATTCGGCCCCGGAGAATCCGTGATGCTTGTGTCGGCAATCCACTTCGACGGCGTCCGTATAGTGCCTTTCGTGACTTGGAAATCCGGCACCGTAAAAACGTCGTTGGTAGTCACGTCAAATGTCACCGGATCGCGCACCCCGGAGAGTCCGAATGTGTGCGTCTTGTCGATCAGCTTGCAGTAGAACCTTGGGGCTACCGTAGCGTCTGGCGGTGGCAGTATGCGGTATGTACGGACATGCCCACCGTGTGTACGCGTCATCACCGTCTCGCCCTCACCTACCAGCCGTACTCGTGTGGAGCAGCTATCGGTGTCCGTAACCGTAGCTAGGGTCTTGCGGAGCATTGTTCTGCCGTCAGCGGCAAAGTCACGAATGGATTTCGTCATTACTGGCACCTCACAACTACTGACCCTGTCTTGTTTCTGAATAACTGCGCCGCCGCTGTGCCGCGTACTTCGGCGGTAACTTGCCTGTGTACTACCGTGGAGCGCAGAACCGGGTAAGGCGCAGCACCCGTTATGTGGAGGTCTACGAATATGGTGTTGGCGTGTATCTCAAGCACGTGGGTCTGCGCGTATGTGGTCGTGCGCAGGGCCGCTGCGGCCACTTCAACACGGACAGAACTTAGCGCAGCTTCCGCAGTACCGGCGGCTGTCAGGGTGGCGTCAGGTATCTGTATCTTGTACCCGACGCTGGTGGCTGCTGCGTGGGGGGTGATGGTGAGTGCGCTGTGCTCCGTAGCTATGGTCTCGAAGCTTGCCACGGCGCAGACCGGAGCCTGCCCTTTAAAGCGCGTGTACCAGCGTAGGGGTAGGACGAAAATGGTTGGTGCGCTCGGTACTAGCACGGGCGCTGCACCAGATGTGAGTATGCCCGCAGCGGGTACGTCTATCCCCCGCCCAGTCGAAGAAAGCACATCAGCGCCTGTAGTCGATAGTGCGTACGTTCCTACGGCGACCCCTAAGCCTATGCTCGGGGCGTACGTGCTAATTACCAGAGTGGCTATCTGGATAGACTCACTCTCAGTCGTGTGGTACTCGACCGGATCATAGGTAGTTACAGCAACATCACGAGTAGCTGGGAAGACGACGTGTCTTATGTGCGGCGTAGGTACAGCGCCTCTAATAAACGCCCGTGTATACGCTATCTGCCTTATCTGGTCTGCCTGATATAAGGTCTGCGGATTCGGCGCATACGGCTCAGTCCAAACTGCGTGCCGCGCATAACCTAACGCATCCGACCCAGATATTGCTTGGAACACTTTTGCGGTAGCGTACGTGGTGTAGTCTAGCGACCACCCTTCGTCGTAGTTCACGTCGGCGCTGTCGTAGCTGAAGACGTACCCGTTGTCACTAAAAGAGTACCCAGCGGACGCTGGATAGGTGGACGTTGGTAGCATCACCGACATCGTGTGCAGCGACTCGTCGCTAAATGAGATACGCTCGGCAGCATCGGTGTTGTTGAACGGCCCGAAGAAGCCATCCACTGTCGATTGGAGGGCGCTTCCGCCAAGGCCGGTGCTGTTCAGGCCCGATGCCAATGCGTAGTTGGCTCTCCCGGCGTACACGAACTCGCTTACTACCCTGTCTACATCAGATACCGCGCGTAGATACCCTCGAACATTGTCAGGTGCCGACGCCGACGCTTTTCCTAACCCGGTCCCCTGTGTAGCGAGCTGCACGATGGAGTAAGTGATGTACGCATCAGTGGCGAAGTCCACCTCGCGGATGACTTCAACGGTAGGAGCACCTGCCGAAAACGCCGTGTGAAACCCGCGCTCAGGCGTTGTGAATACAGGCGTATCTAGCGCGGTGGAGTTACTTATCCCCGTGTTGTATAAAGCGATTGTCTCTGTACTACATGTGAGCTTATGCGTGTTGTAGTAGCTGGTAGATAGACCTGAAATATAAACCGCAGAAGACGAGGCTACCCCTGAACCCGACTTCGTCTCCAGCCGAGACACCACGAAACGCTTAACCAGTGTGTCAGGATCGAGTGAGTATAAATCCAGACTCGTGTTGGTGTATGAAGGCCACCCGTAGCCACGCTGTCTGCCCGACGTGCGAAGTTTGCGCGTAGCCGGTTTTAGTGTGACCGGCTCGATTAAAAGCGGCTGCGCAGACGTAAACGTGATTGTAGATTCGTAGCTACCTGTACCGCCGTAGTACAACGTGATGTTGCTACCTGACCCGACGATGTAAAAGAACGGAATGATAAACAGCCTGTCACCCTGCGACATCGTGAAGGATGACGACTGCGTAAAGTCATACGCTGTGTTGGATGTAGCTATTGTTGTCGGGTACAGCGATATGATTCCGTAGCCGTTACCAAAACCTGTCGTGTATACGCTTCCGTCGGCTTTAAGTAGTCCGACATAAATTTGCGGGCTGTTTGACGTAGCGACTGACGCGCCCATGTGCAAGCGCACGGTAAAACCGCTAAACGCGTGGGACGCCTCTTGTAGCGGGCCAGTAAACCACCCAAAAAACGACCCAGAGAAACACTCGGTGTTATCGCTCGCTACAGTTACTGTCGCTGTGCCCCCACTGCTAGCCGGGGTTATCGCGTAGTCAGTATCCGAGTTGTACTCGTAAATTGAATAACCGGGGCTACCCATCATACCGACGGGGTTGGGTAGGTTGTTAGCGACGTGGCTGAGGTAGAACGTAGTTGCGGAGAAGTCTGCAGTTAGCGTCGGCGCATACGTAGAAACGCTTACACTGCGACTAAGTACGTAGATAGGTGTGTCTACGAATACTTCAGGCTGTTTTCCTGATAAAGCGACCACCGCTGTGCTCGGGGAACGGGTCTGGTCGCCTCCAGCCACAGTAACGTCTACTGACGGAATCTTGCCGGTAGTAGACAGTGCCGCGTTCGGAGTTACAGTAACAACCCCAATAGATAGTGTTGGCGCTGCAGTTGCTATGCTTACCGACCGTGTTGATACAGGAATCGTCGGCGCTGCCATCCCTATGACGATGAGCGGCGCACCTACTACTGTTAGACACGAGAAACCTAGTGCGCCATAACTTACAGCCGCGTCTCCTACACCCGGTGAAATGTAAGTGTCAGAACTGAACGCGATGCGCCGCGTTTCATCTCCACCGAAGAACCACCCGTAGTCACTGGACTGAAACTTGCTATTTCTGAACCCCATGTACGACGGTACTGATCCACCAGACAACTGCGCTATAACGTCAGTTGCTTTAGTGAACCCCCACACAGCGTCAACGGCTTCGACTTGTATGTAAGCCTTGGTGCCACTGTTAACTGCCCCCGCTGCTCCTGCGCAGGATGTACCTCCGACAGCGGTAAAGGTTGCTCCAAGCGTCGAGTATGTTTCGCTGGAGAACAACAGCTTTTCTATAGCCCCAGTCTCGCCAGTCACGGTGTTGCTACTAAGTGTGTACCCCGCCATCAGGTATCCAGCGTCAGAGAAACTGGAGCACGCAACGTAGAACCGCTGAATAGCTATGGACGATGACGTAGAAGACACCGTCTCGGATGAATACGGCATCTTGTAGGAGCCGTACAGCGGAAGCCCTGTGCCGACAGTCAGGTACGCCGTAGCCGCCGTGGTAAGTCCGCCACCACCTTCATATGTATCAATCGTCGCTGAAACAACTGAGCGTGTGTTCGTAGAGAACTCGTGCTTGTTGATCGCGCCGTTATAGTCCGTGTCTATTCCGCCGAATTCATACCCGTGCGTCTCCATAGACGTAGCCACACCGCCAGCGCATACGTATGGAGTTTGCAAGAACATGGTCACGTAGGTATACCCGCCGTCCGCCATGTTGACTACTTGCGCGTAGTCGTTATCCATCGCGTACCCGCGAGGACCAGACAGTATCGGGTCTGGGAAGGTAAGCGTGCCCGGATCAACTGCGACTACGTGCGCCCCAGACTTCAACAATATACCTATAGAGCAGTACGCCGTAGATGCGCTGGTCGATACCTGTACGGAACCGCCAGTCATCGCTTCGCCGTACACGCAGCTCGCAGTTGCTAGGAGTACCCCACCACCAGTACCAGAGCTAGTTAGGTTACCCCCTCTCCCAGTCGGGCTGGAAAAAGCGTACGTCGGTGATGCTGTGCAGCCAGTTATGATGTTTGTTGCCGCAGAGTCCGCGTCCAGACCAGCACACAGCACTGCTAACGTCCCCTCGGGTGGGTATGAACCGTCTAGTTCACCCGTTGAGTAACCTCCGAATTGACTCTGTGGTGGCGTGGCCGACCCGCCGCTGTCTAAGCGTTGTGTGTACAGCACCGGAGTGCCAGCATCGACCCCTTTGAACACATGAATCTGTGCTGTCGTGTGGTTACCGGAATCCGCTACAGTTACGGCAGATTCTGACCCAGACGCCGCAATCTTACTGAACACGTACACCGCGACAGTAGTGCTGGTGCTGGCGTAACCGTCTATGAGCGTCCAGCCGCTAGGAGTTGATATCGTGACGCCCGCTGACTCGCACACCATCAAGGCGTAGTCACCCGCTGCGTACCCAGAGGCAGGCCACGCTACGCTAAGCGACCCTGTGCCTGATGCAAATGCGCCTGTCGCTGCCCACGTTGCGGCCATGATCTATCCTATTTCAGTCGTACGCTCATACTTTCGAGGGAAGTCATAAGCAGCGGCATGTCTTTGTGCATGTTCGTCAACGACTCAGCAGCACCTTGCTGTTGGAGCTGGCGCTTCAACCGCCCGTCGAAGTGCGCCGGTTCCTCTGCCTCGAACATCTCACGCGTATACGCAGGGAACTTTTTGAACTCGGAGTAGAGCAGGTTAAGCTCGTGCAAGGCGTCACTGACCAGTTTCTCGGTATACGCCCTACCTGCATAAATCTTGTCGATCTCTAGCTGGTACCTGCGCTTGTCGAAACTACTGGTTTCCTCCAGTGACATCTTGTACATATACTCCTCGATGTCAATGTCCTGCAGCTTACGCCTGTGCACATGATCTTTGACCGCGTTAATCTTCCCGATCATCTGCAAACCGATTGTTCTATAGGCACGGCCCGGTGTCTGCTGCGCCGCGATAACGAACGCCTTCGTCTGAAACGCTGAGTTCTCGAATGGGATGTCGAAATATGCTTTATCAAGCTCAGCGAGGATGTCGTTGACGTGAGTAACCTGCAACTCGTTCATGGCATCAAACCAAGGTAAAGATTCCAGAGGCGTTAATCTGCACAGTGAGCGTGTTGTTCATCGTCAGGTTAAAAGCAGCGGTAGTAAGCCGCGACCAGCACAACGCCTGCCCTGCCGAAGTCTTGATGAGCGCAAACTTGATGTTGGAGATAACCCCGCCAGTAGCCGTCCACACAGGGTCTGCGCAGTCGAGGGCGTACTGCGAAGCAGACGCGCCAACGGTCCAAGTAACGGACGCCAATGCCTGTCCACCTGTGGCATAACCGTTACCTGCAGCTACTTCGTTGCTAACGGACGCCGCTGTAGACAGGGTCGATGTCGAACAGTTGGATGCGGAGGTGTGCAGTTGCATCTTTAGCGTGTTGACGCCGAGCTGGATGGTGCCATTACCAAGTTTCTTTTTTGCCTTGTCGTACAGGGTCCAAGCGGTAGCTGCCATGATATTTCTCCTTACTCGATTACAGTGATGTCATCCATGTCAGCCGCTGTCTGGATGATGTGGGCTATCAATCCGGGGCCGTGGACCACCAGATCAATTTCTTCCCCGACCAGCTTGGTCAGGTCGATAAACTCTTGCGCTTGTGACGCCATCCACGGTGTGCATTTGAACGTCCTGCCACCACACTCGACGGTGATGAGCCTGTCCTTGTTGCCGTCCTTGTCGTTCTCAGCTTGCGCATACGCGTGGTGCTCGTCCGGTGTTACGCAGGAGTCCAACCCGTAGACCTCGAAGCGATGGAACCCCAACATGCGCAGCAGGGTAAACGCTCGCAGGGCTACAGTAGAACCGCCCGGAGTGGGGTGCCATACGTCATTCGTCTTGGAGTAGAACTCGGTAAGCTCGTCGCTCATATGTCCTACCGCCGAGTGCCACAGATACGTCTGCCCCGCTGGAGTAGCGTCGAATACTGCGGGGTGACACTGCGAGGCCAACAGGTACTTGCAGTCCTTGTGCGTCGGGGACACGAAGCGCTTGTTGTGCTCCTGCGCGTCCACGATGATCTGGGCAGACGGAGCCAGCCCGTTATTCAGCGCCCAGTTGTACGTGCCGTTCAGCGTAACCAGCGCTGCGCCTGCGGCACGCTTCGCCTTGATCTCGTCGGTAAAGTCGTTCAGGCTAGGCCCGCCAGCCAGCAGCAGCACCGTGCGGTCCTGCTTGTTGTGCGGCAAGCACTGCTTCAGCCCGCGCTTGATCGACGCCCGGATGTTGTCGTCTATCTCTTTCTGCTCCGTGTTCAGGCACCCACGGGCTACGAGGTCGCTCGCGGTATTCCATGCAGTGACGTAGAACAGCGCGGAGTTGCCGTCGTTACGGCTCCAGTTGATCACCGCATCGAGCTGTAGGAGCTTGGCATACCACCACTCGTAGGGCTGCACTGTGAGGTGCAGTGGTGCGCCGATATTTGCGCCGAAGGCGTCATCCACCAGTGATATCTGGAAGAACACGTGCTGCGCAGAGCGCAGGATGTTGACCAGCGTCTGGTTCACCTCTTCAGGCGGTATGTGCTCCATGACATCCGTACAGAACCCGTACTTGGCGTTGACGGGTATCTCCTTACGCAAGTCAGCCTTGACGAAGCGCAGCACGCCGTTCTGGTTGGTCACTGCGTTGCGTACGTCCTCGTCCAGACAGTTTTCAGCGAAGTCCACCATCGTAACGGTTGCACCGCCCAGTACAGCGAGCATCAGTGCTCCGCGCCCTGTACCCGTACCGAAGTCAATTACCTCTGCCCCACGTGGAATCTTGGCTACTTCAAGAAACGTGTGTGCAATGTTCTCGCCCGGTGAGAACTTCCGGTAGTCGTCGATACTCCACATCTCTGCATATTTCTCCGCTTCCCGATCACGCTTGGGGGCTGGAGCTATGAGGGTGTTGGGGCGATGGCCGGATACGCCTGCGGCAGTGGTCACTGAACTCTCCTATCAGGTTGTGGTGGTAACTTCTTTGCTTACCGAGACAGCGCCTGTCAGCAGCGCCGTAACTACGCCGCCTTCAATAGCCTCCAGATCGTAGACGCCTTTGGTCCACGTAATCAGCTCTGTGACATCTGCGTCAATCTCGATGGTGATGGTGCTGTCGGCGTCGTCGACAGTAATCGTGATGTCTGGGGTCAGGATGGTGGAGTCCAGCAGCACGGTGCCGCCGACTTTGTCCTTGATCTTCATGCGGGCAGTAACGGCGGCGAGACTGTGCGGCTCGTAATACTGCACGTACCCGCCAGACACGTAGGGCTTGTAGTCAGCCGCGTTAACCGAATTCAGTTCAATGGAGTTGGGTGTAGGGACGGTAGCCGGTATGTAGTCCTTGTCCTTGGGTGGAGAGTTCGCCGCGTTGATCTGCGTCATCCCCTTTACCGACGCTATCGCTACGTTCCATCCATCAGGAACCCCGTGTAAAGCGCACGTAATCTGCGCAGGGGCTTCTTGGGTAATACCTGTGATGGGCTTGTAGATCAGCTTCTCGTTTTCCCAACGGACAACAAGGCGGAAGGTACGGCCCTGTGAAATTTCAATATCCTTCTTCGTGGTCATGTTAAACCCTCGCAAATTCGTGGTGCGCAGCTAAAGCAGCCCCGTCTCGCACTGCTTTGGCTTCTTCAGCAGAAGTAAAGTACCCGAGATGTTTCGTACGTCCATTTTTACATAGATACGCCCTAAATCTAGCGCCTATTGCAAAAACCCCTCTAGGCATACCTTGCTGACTACCCAATTTACGCCCACGATTCTTACTGTTAGCCGCGTTCTCCGAAGTATTCGCTGCGCGTAAGTTAGCTACTGCATTATCAAGCGGATCGTTATTTATGTGGTCTATGATATCTGGGACGATCTCACTTATACACAACCTCCAAATAAGTCTATGGGCATAGTACGTAGTGCCGTCCACACGGATAACCAGCCTGCCATCCTTATCCACTGTTCCGGCAATCTTGCCGGAGTACCGAGTATTCCATATGTTGCAGTCCCGCTGGCTTTTGAACCCCCCAGAATGCCGCCGCCTAAACACTAGCCTGCCATTGGTGTACTCAAACACCTCTAGCAGCCGTTGCTTTGAGGGGAGTTCTTTTGCCTTCGCCATATTGATACTCCTGTTAGGTGAAGTCGATTATACCTTCACCGAGTCGTCCTTGCTACGCACGCTTGTGTGTCCTGTTGGCGCATCTGCGGCTGTAGCGTTTTCAACTACGCTTGTAGTGGTTTTCGCTACACCGGTACGGGTGCTGGTAGCCGTAGACTCCCGCCCTACGGTAGCCAGTGCGTCGATGATGTCTGCGGTCGCCTTGCGGAGTTGTGTGCGGTAGGACACACTGCTGAGCTGCTCCCGCATCCACGCTACTGCCTGACTGGCTGATGTCGCTATCCGCCCGAAGGAGGTCTGGGTAACGACCTTGGCTTGCGCTAAGCGCACCTGTACGAACGGCCCTTTGACGTAGCTGCGTACCCAGTCCCATACGCCCATCCACCATGACTTGCGGCTGAATGACTTGGGGGAGAAGGATTTACGGTTGAACACCAAAAGCTCTCCACGGGTCGAGTTCGCTACCGTCACCGATGACTTCTGCGCCATTTACTTCGGTCATGTTCACCGCTAAGCCGGGGCCGACTATATAGTTGTCAGACAGAGTCAGACCAGATTGGTTGATGGTCTGCCCGACACCAGCAATGTGTATACCGGTCACGTTAGTCACTGTCGGAAGTATAGTGATCGTGCCAGAAGTGATGTGGACACCACAGATATCAGCACCGGTCTTGTTGGCAATACGGAAGTCACCGGAAGCCCGCTGCATATTCAGACTGTTGCCAGTTCCACCCATGTTGAGGGTAGTGAAGTTGACTTCTGCATAGCATGACATGATGTGCGCAGGGAAGCCCCCACCGAGCGTGATGGTGCCAGCCAGTTCGCTCTGGAACAGGAAACCATTGACATAGGACAGATCGAACACGTAGCACTCGCGGATGATGGTGCCACCATCCAGTACGCCAGTCAGGGTACAGTTGCGAATCTCCACCGCCGAGGTGGATGCGCCTGTATGGATGTCAATGAACGTCCGAGATGCGTTGTTGCCCACCAGCATCATGCCGCTCACGTCATCGCCTACATCTAAAGTAATATCACCTTTGATGTAGAAAGTCGAGAAGCCACGGTACAGCGCGATGATCCGTGCGTCTGCGATGCTGTTGACCGGCTGCAGCGGCGTGCCTGTCGGATAGATCGTACCTGACACGCCATTGATGGGATCGACGGTCACGCCGTCATTGAATGTCCCGTGCTGAATCTCGCCCATCTGCACCAGACCGGCAGAGTTGTTCGAGCGAATCTGCACCGTGGTCAGGTTGGCACGGTCGAGAATATTGTTGTTCGACCCGATCAGGTTGCACACCCATCCGCCGCCCGTGTCATCGAAGGTGATCGTGTAAGGCGCGATGATCTCCAGAATCCGTGCGTACTCGATACCGCCCAGCAGCACCGTGGTGTTATGCCGGTGGGTATCCGGGAAGCACATACCCACTTCACCGTCCTCTGCGTCTTTGAGCGCGAGACGGAAAGCGTTGGTGTCCATGTTGTAGATGGAGCCGCCCGTCCACGTCATAAACTGGTCGGTCTTGAAGACTGTGATAACGCTGGTGGGCCAGTCGATCTGCATCACTCAACCCTATCGTGGTAAGCGTTGGCCTTCAGCACAGCCACCTCTTGAATGAGCCTATCGACTTGCTGCGTCAGTTGCACGACGGTCATCATCGTGTCTTCCACGCGCTGCGCCGACTCTGCCCGCTTCTTCTCGAAGTGGTTCAGTGCAACAAAGATGGACTCAATGTTGCGCGTTGCTGCAATCATCCGTCCATCGTATTCGGAGTCGTAGGCCATCATTCGTCCGCCAACAGCAGTGCAGTGAGCAGCAAACCATTCGCTGCGTCGATGGTGCCAGAGACAACACCGGTCTTGTAATACGGTGCCGAGGTCGCCTTGCGTGCCCACCCAGATACAGGCTGTCCGGTGGAGAACACCCGCGATGCACTCAGGTAGCCCGCCGCGACTTCCGCCTCGAACAGCGCCGTCCATGTTGCCTTGATCGTGCCTGTTGGGCTGCTGCCGGGGGTGGTCGCCATCGTGTAGCTGTAGCTGTTTGCGCCAATGTAAGTGATCGTATAGACGCCGTTGTTGGCGTGCAGGCTCGCACCCTCGATCAGTACCTTGTCGTTGGTCAGCATCCCGTGCGCGGTGTGCGTCACGGTTGCCGTAGTGCCGCTGTTAGCGATGGTCACCGTGTCTTGGTAGGGCATGTCGCCGGTAGCATCTTTGGCGAACAGGGCGATGCTTGCGCCTGATACCAGACTGCCTGCCTCGTTCTTGGCATCAACACGGAAGGTCACGGAGCCAGCGATGATGGTCACATTCGCGCCAGCAGTACGATATGTGAAGGTCGAGTCCGCGTAGATCGTAACATCACCAGAGGTGATATTCACATAGACCGCCTCGTTGCCGGTGGAGCCGTTGCTGCTGGCGTAGCCGGTGAAGGTGATGCCGGTCAGGGTGTGGCTGGTGCCGCTCGTGATCTCGATGGCGTGGCCGGTGCCGTCAGAGGAGAATGAACAGTTGGTCAAACCTGAGACATTGGAGCCACCCGCCAACGCAATGGCGGCGCTACTCTGGTCAAACGTACATCCGGTGAATGTAGCCGCACCCAGCGTCACTTGCCCGCAACGCCGGAAGATCGTATTCAGTACCGTGCTGCCCGACAGGAACACGAAGGTGTCCATGTCAGTGAAGGTGCATGACTCGAAGTTCACGTCGGCATTGTCGATAACCGCGAACGCGCCTTTTGATGCGTTGGTACTCGGCGCTACGTTGGTGATCGAAACACCCGTCCAATCCACGCGACTGCCTGATTGCCGAATTTCAATCTTGTTGAACGTGCTGGATACCTTGCGGCAGTCCTGAATGAAGATAGCGACGTTGCTATCCCTGAAATCGACGGCGCTGGTGTAACCGAGCGTCATCAATCCTTTCCACTGATAGCCGCCAGAAACCGCTTGTAGTAGCCCCCACCGTGCCGTCTGCGCATCGTTGAGCGCAGCGAAACCAGCGAACGTAGCATAGCCGTTTGCCAAATCGCCACCGTTGATTCGCGCTTCCGCACGTCCGTAGCGAATGATGTCGCACACATGCGGCTGGCCCTTGGAGACTGCCGCTGTCAAGTATGTAATCGAGCCGATACCGTAGATGTTAGTGCCACCAGTTGGCGGCGTGCCGTTTGTGAGTCCGTCAGCCGTCAGTGACGGGTCACAAGGGTTGTTCACCCACTTACCATACGGGTGCGGTGATACGTCGTATCCACCGACACGGTAACCTTTCCAGCTGGCCGCGCTCGTCATAAACGCGATCTGCAGCCCGTTATTGGCGTACGTGCGCAGGGCCGTCGCTACGCCGTGTCCGTGCCACACCAACGCGACCTGACCTGCCGAGAAAGTGACGGGCGTGGTAAGCGTCCGCCCCATACCGCAGGCGGCAGTAGAACTGGCTGTGGATTGGCTGACCGTGTTCGTGCCCTGCAAGGCAGACTCAGTGTCTGCCTCGTCAGGTAACGCCCCGCCAGCCGCACCAGTAAGCTCATCCCATGCCGTCGTGGTGCCATCAGGAATCCAGTCCGTCAGGTCATGCGTGTAGCTTGCAGCAGCCACGAATTACCCCTTACAGATCAGACTGACGCGACACAGAGATTGAACCACCCGCAGAGCCGAATGTACCCGTGCCCTCGAAGGTCTTGATCGGTGTCGCAGCACCGTCACGCACCCGGCCAAACAGCGCACGGTCAGTGTGATACACCGCCGAGTACGAGAGGCTGGTGCCGTCCGCCAGCTTGTCGATGTAGCTGATGTAGGCTTGGTTATCGACCGCCGCAGTCGGGGTATTGGTACAGCCGGTAAAGGTGATGATGCCGGAACCCGAGGTGCGCCCGGTGTAAGGCACGCGGTAGAAGATGCCGTCGTCGCCCTTGATGCGGATCGTACCCGTTGCTGGCGTGTCTGTCGCAGACTGCGTACCTGTACCGGGTGTCTCTGTACCTGCCTTGAGTACCACCGTCGCCCCGCCAGAAGTCAGTGCGGTGCTGATGAGGAACTGGCCGCTGTCGATGTCTGTACCGCCGCCGTTCTTCAGACCGACCAGCGCATAGTCTTCCGTACTGACTACACCGGTTACGTAGAACGACTGGTTGTTCGGCGTCGAGTAGGTGACGTTATCCAGCGCGACGATACGGTCGTTGTAGGTCAGGTCGTTGGTCTGGAGTGCGACACCGTAACCGCCAAGCAGGGATGAACCCGTCGAGGAGCCACAGAACGGGAACGACAACGTGCGCTCAGTGACCACCGTGATCGTGCCGCCCGCTGCATCAGGGACAGTCTGGCTGATGGTGTTGGTCGCTACCGGAGCCGCACCGGTCAGCAGTTGCACCCAGATTTTGTTCGTACCGTTGGCCGCGAGGACTTGTGCCGTCGCACCGTTGGAGAACGTGACCGGGTTGCTGTCGTCAAACGTACCCGTGCCGCTGCCGTAGGTGATTTCATGCGTGGGGCCACGGAACAGTTCAGCGTTGAGGCCGAACATCGTTGCCGTCGTGTCCTGTACCTGCACCCACTTCATGCGCTGGTAGAAGTCGTTGATCGAGCGTGTCGGCTTGTCGCCGTCCCAGATCGAGTAGAAGTATTCGTCCGTGGCGTCGGCGTTGATATCGAGTGCGCCGTAGCCTTCAGTGGCCTGCGTGATGGTGGTGTAGCCTGCGATGGTGCTGATGGCCGTGGAGTTGTTGTTGTCCGTAGCGTAGTTCAACGCGATCACGTTGTTACCACGCGCCGTACCGTTGATCTTGAACTCGGAGTAGGTCTTGCCCCAGACGCGGGTTTGGCCTAGCACACGACGACCATCAATATCAACGCCTTCATCAGAGACGAGGATCAGGAAGCGATGCGAGACACCGTTGGCAGAGTCAGAGTTCAGACCAATGACCAGACTGTATGCGTCAGAGGCTTCAAAGGTGTTACCCGTGCCGTCGTAGAGCGCAGCGACGGTCATGGTTGTCGCCGTGTTCGCAGTGACGACGCCCCACGATCCGTCTGTAGTGTTCTCAATGTAGTAGCCGACGTAAGCATTGACCGTCCATGCGCGGGTTGAGTCGGTCAGCACCGTAGTGCTGGTGCCGCCTGTATGCGTGCCTTTGATGCCGTAGTTCCAGAAGTCGTTCGTAATGCGTGCGCCGTTCTGGATCAGTTGCACGTTCGCGCCTTGACCAGCAATGATCGTGAAACCGTCATAGATGTCATACGTGCCTGCGGAGCCTTGGATCACCGAGCAGTCGTACAAGTGTTCGATCATCGTGGTCGTCAGCGTGTAGCCGTTGAGCATCTGGATAATCTGGTCAATACCGTTACGACTCGACGGCGTGAGCTTGGTCATGTCCATGTAGTCACTGGACGAACTCGATGCCTGCGCATCGTCAGCCAATGTGCCGAGCCAGCGGTGCAGGTAAATACCTGTGTAGTAGCGGGCAGTTGCTAGGCCATGTACAGCGCCAACGTAGTCGATGACCTTCGTGGTGTTGTTGATGGTTACGTCTGCTGCGATGTCTTCGTATGCCATGATCTATTCCTTTACTTGATGAACGTGAAGCCCGCAGCAACCGCTAGGCCGGTGATAATAATCGTGGAAAGCTGGTTGATTATATTCTCAACAATCTTGTCCATGATGGATTTCTTGGCGGCTGTAACTTCAGCCTGTTTGATTACTTCCTTGTTCGCCCACTCGCATCTCCCGTTGTGCGAAATACGGTTGGCGATCCAGTCGTGGTGTACATGGTGCACAGGCTCGTGGCCGTTAAGCACGATGTCTCGCAGGGCTTTCTCATCGCTGATAACCGTGTCGATCTTGTCACCGATCTCTTCCAACACCGCCATCATAAGCAAGAAAACTGCTTTGAGATTGGGATCGTCAGTTCTCTGCAGCTCGTTTATGATTCTTTCCTTGGCGGTTGTCATTTTGAAGCCTCTATCTGCTCGTTAATCCAGTGCTGTAGCCAGCGGTATTTTATTGCGTCTTCGATACCCTTGATCAGTTCGGCTTCACACTGGAGGGTGGTAAGGATGATTGCGGAATCAGCGGCAGAAGCAACGGTGGCTTCATCAGCTCCGGCGGGGGGGATGGATAGGCCGGGCATTCCCCCCGCACTACTACAGGGTTGCACCCTGACAGCAGGACGCTTGCGCAGATCACGAAGAGCCACATCAAGACGAGTTGCAATGTCGGTATTGATGGCAGCAGACTCTCTGAGTCTTCGTTGAGTGTCGGCTTCAATCTGAGCTTGGGCCAGAGAAACTTGGGCCGTGTATGTGACGAACTTGTCGTGTTCATGTGAGTAACCCTTGTAATAAACATAACCGTGCGAGGCCAGCAGGACGGCAATGCCTGCCAAGTATGAGTACGGGGAAAATTTAAGGTAGTCACCGAGGATCATCGCTTGTCACTCCATGCCGTTAGCAGGATCGTGACGATCACTACGCCCGCGACCATTGAGAGGAGGTCGAGGATGAAGCCGTTCACGATGCAA
>JFJP01020405.1_pt1 | contig 28775 bp, 21 predicted proteins | sample 431651 | NCBI WGS metagenome assembly JFJP01 (sample SAMN02602958, study PRJNA72255) | Microbial mat metagenome, whole genome shotgun sequencing project. | biome: fresh water; feature: sink hole; material: water; isolation source: purple microbial (photo- and chemosynthetic) mats found in... | reverse complement strand
CGGCTCCCTTCCCGCCTCCAACCGGAACTCCTCGACCAGCGAACTGGCGGCCAGCGACAGGCGCAGGATGCCGTCCGCCTGGCTGCGTGCCCGGGTGCCGACCAGGAATAATCCGAGGGCGGCGGTGAAGCCGAACAGGAAGACGCCGGTGGCGACGAGGAGTTCGACCAGGGTGAAGCCGCGGCGCATACCCTAGGGTTATGGCACACCGGGGTCTGAACAAGCGCGCAGGGGCTTGCACAGGGGGCAACGCGCACGCAGGCTGAAGCGTATGAGCGGCCTACCGGCCACCTTCCCCTGCCCCTGGTGCGCCATGAGCTACCCGGCCAAGCCGGTGTTGGTCGGCAAACCCGTGCGTTGCAAGGGGTGCAAGAGTGCTTTTGTGCTGCAGGCGGATGGCGTGGCGACCAAGGTCGAGGACGCCATCCCAGGGCTGAACACGGTCTCCAAGACGGCGACGGCCTTCACCCTGCCCGCGGCCGAGCCACCACCGGTCGTCGTCCGCCCGGCCCCGGTTGCACCGCCTCCACCCGCCGCTGCGGCGCCAGCTCCGCCGCCCGTTCCCGTGGTGGTGCCCAAGCCCGTTCCGCCCCGTGCCCCGCCACCTCCGGTCGAGGACGATGTCCTGGACCTGGATGCGCCGGCTGCCCCGGCGCCTACGCCCAAGACGCCCGAGTCTGTCCGTCCACCCTCGCAGCGCCTCTCCCGCAAGTCCGAAAAGACTGAACGCCTGGCCGAGGCGCGCGCGCAGATGTCGGCGCAGCTTGCCGAGGTGGCAGCCAAGGCGGCCAACAGCGAGGCGGCCAAGCGTGAGGAGCGCAAGAGCGAGCGCCTGACCAAGTCAGCCGTCGCCAGTTCGGCGAAACCGCAGGTCACGCAATCCACCGCGGTGCTCTCCGGGCACGGCGAGCGGACCCACCGTGAATACACCCTGTGGTGGGTCGGTCTGGGGGTCGCTGCCCTGGTCGGCCTGCTGCTGCTGGTCGTGGCCAACCTGCGCTCCGAGGTCCGCGCGGCCATCGATGTCTATGCCGCCCCGGTCGCATCCTCCGAAAACCGCTATCCGGCCCTCGGAGAAGTGGTGCGCTCGCGGGCCTGGCTGCAGTCCGCGCCGAGCATGCTGCTGGGGCCGGAGATCGCCACCGACCTGGCTGACGTCTCGTTTTCCAGCGAGCGATCGATCCAGTTGGCTAGCCTGAGCGCGAACTTCGCCGAGCTCAAGGGTCTGCGGCTTGATCCGGAGCTGGGTCTGTGGATCGCCCCTGGCGACAGCGAAAAGGCACGCACGGCGATCGCGGAGCGCACCGGTGCCGAGGCCGCCAGGGCCCTGGCCTCGGCCCGCGTCCGAGCCGTGAACCACCAGGCCTGGCTGGCGAAGCTCAACCTGCCCGAGGAGGACGCCAAGATCGTCGTCGATCTGCTTGCCGGCACATGTCCGCGCGGTGGCGAGGACTTCGCCAAGCGCCTGCTCGATGCGGGCGAGGTGCCCGAGCGCCTGCGGCTGCGTCCGTTCGCCGGCGGGTCCGGAGAGCTGCGCCTCGATCCAGGACGTCCGCCCTACCGCGCCATGAAAGGTCCCTACGAGGGGCTGCTGCTGCGCGTCGATGGCCCCGGTTGGCCGAGCAGTTGGCGGGTGCTGTATCTGCGATCGCTGAAGAACTGACGCTGCGGTCGGGGCAAGCGCCGCTTCCATTCGGCTTCCGCCCGCTTCGCATCCGGGCATGAGCGCAGTCCAGGGTCAGACCGATCAGCTTCCCTGCCCCCGTTGCGGGCGTCGGGTGCCTATCGCGGCCGACCTGCGTCCGGCCGGTTTCCCGTTCTGCTCGGAACGCTGCCGACTGCTCGACCTGGGCGCCTGGATCGATGGCAAGCACGCGATAGCTGGACGTGGCGGCGAGGACGGGCAGGAATGAACGCGTCGTGATCCCGTTGCGCATCCTGCATGTCTTCGCGTCGGATGCTGTCGTGGCGACGCGTTCGGGACCGCCAACCCTGCTGCCCTGGCTGACCGGCCAGGGACATGCCGTGGCGGCCATCATGGTCGGTGGCGGTTCGGCCCCGGTCCCCGCCCAGGTGATCGGGCGGCGTGTCGGCTGGTGGTCGTGGTGGCGCACCGATCGCCAGGAGGCGACTGCCGCTGCGGGTTCCTGGGGGGCCGACCTGATCCATGCGCATGGCAGCGGCGCCTTGGCGACCGCATGCGAACTCGCGCGTGGCATCGCGGCGCCGGTCGTGGCCGATCCGGGAACCCTTGCGGCGGCGGCGTGCCTGCGCCTGCTGCGCGACCCCGCCATCGCGGCCGTGGTGGTGCCCAGTGAGATGCATCGCGCCGCCGTCTGCACGGATGCGCGCATTCTGCGCGAGCGCGTTGTGGTGCTGCCGCCCGGGGTGGATGCACTGCTTCCCGCCCCGCGCACGGTCGATGGGGCCCTGGTGGTCGGGGCGCGCCTGCACGATCGCCAGTCCGCCCGGATCCTCGATCTGGCGATGGAAGCCTTGGGGCATGAAGGCCTGGCGGCCAGCGCCGTGGTGTCCTGCGCTCCTGGCGTCCAGCCCGCCTCCAGCCGGATCCGCGTCGTCCCTTGCGGAGCCGAACTGGCGGCCTGCGATGTCCTGGTCGAACTGGGCAGCGCGGATCTGCCGATGAACCATGTGGTCGATGCCCTGGCCTCAGGCCGGCCGGTGATCGCGATCACGGCGGGCCTGTTGCCGGAGCTGGTCCAGGATGGGCGCAGTGGACTGCTCATCCCGGCCGGCGATGCGCAGGCCCTGTCCGGGGCGTTACGACATCTCGCCGCTGCCGATCGACGATCGGCCCAGGCCGCCGGAGCGCTGCAGGCCGCCCGGCGGCACGACATCACGATCGTCGGCGAGACCCTGATCGGTGTCTATCGGGCGGCGATTGGTGGCAGCGCAGCGGCCGGGGCGACGACCTGGCGACGCCTGAGCACCGAGCGCCTGCGGCGGCGCACGTCGAACCGTCTGCGCAGCCTGGGACCCTGAGGCCCAGGCTGGACGCCGCGTGCATTCCGGTACCATGCTGGACACGAGCGCACCGTGATAGCCTTCATCTCCGACATCCACGCCAACCGCCCCGCCCTGCAGGCCGTGCTTGAGGACATCGACCGTCTCGGTTCGGTCGAGCGCATCTACTGCCTGGGCGACGTGATCGGCTATGGCCCGGACGTCGAGTGGTGCATCGATCAGGTCACGGCGCGTTGCAAACTGTTCCTGATGGGCAATCACGAGCATGCCGTGCTGCATGGCGCTCTCGGTTTCCATGCCGGGGCGCGGCGTGCGATCGATTGGACCCGCAAGACCATCGAGGCGATCGAACCCGCCGCCAAGCGCAAGGCGATCCAGGATCTGCTCAAGGCGCTGCCGATCCGCCACGAGATCGAGGACGTGCTGCTGGTGCACGGCAGCCCGCGTGACCCGGTGATGGAGTACGTGCTGGAAAGCGATCTGTGGGAAGGCTCCGACCCCGAGAAGATGGACGAGATCTTCGCGGCCATCCCGCGTCTCTGCTTCGTCGGTCATACGCATCGTCCGGGCGTGTTCACGACCGACCGCTGCTTCCTGGCGGCCGGCGAACTGCCCGACGGCTACGACGTCAGCGATGGCAACACCTACCTGATCAATGTCGGCTCGGTCGGCCAGCCGCGCGACCGTGATCCGCGCGCCTGCTACACCCTGTTCAGTGGTGACGCGGTCTATTTCCGTCGTGTCGCCTACGACATCGATGACGTCGCCAAGCGGGTGCGGGCCATCGCCGATCTCGATCCCCGCTTCGCTGACCGCCTCTATCGCGGCGAATGAGGGCCGTCGTCCAACGTGTCTCCTCCGCCGCCGTATCCGTCGGGGGCGAGGAGATCGGCTCGTGTGCACGCGGATTCCTCATTCTCCTGGGAGTCGAGCAGGGCGACACTGACGAGGATCTCGCCTGGCTGGTCGGGAAGGTGCATCGCCTGCGCATCTTCCCGGATGCCCTGGGACGCATGTCCCTGGCCCTGGGCGAGGTGGGTGGACAGGTCCTGGTGATCAGCCAATTCACCCTGCTCGCCTCGACAGTGCATGGCAACCGGCCGGATTTCCTGCGCGCGGCGAAACCGGACGAGGCGGAACGCCTCTACGCCGCATTCGTCGCGCGTCTGCAAGGGCTGCTGGGACAACCTGTCGCGACAGGCCGATTCGCCGCCGACATGCAGGTCAGCCTGGTCAACGACGGTCCGGTCACGATCCTCCTCGACTCGCGCAACCGCGTGTGAGGACGGCTTACCTGCGGTAGCGGAAGCGGCGCAACCGCCGGCGCCGCGCAGGCACTGGCGTCCGGCCAGCCCCGCTCTTGGCCAACTCGTCAGAACCCGTCTCGTCGGGCAACCGTGGGGCTTTGCCCTTGGCCATGTCCTCGAGCACCTTGATCAGGCCCTCGGCGTCGGGGATGCGCTCGTCGGGATCCTTGGCCAGCATCAATTCCAGCAACTGCTGGCAGTCGCGTGGAACGGTAGCCGGGTAGGTCGGATTCTCGGAGCACACGCGCACGATCAGATCGATCACGGTCTCACCGGAGAAGGGCGGTTGCCCGGTGAGCATGAAGAACAGGGTGGCGCCGAGGGCGAAGATATCGCTGGCCGTCGAGGCCTCGTCGGGATTGCGGCTCTGCTCGGGGGCGGACCACTCGGGGGTGCCGACGATGGTCAGCAGGCGGCGTCCAGGTGAGCGGACCGTCTGGCCTTCGAGGCGATCGCGCACCAAGCCCAGATCCAGCAACTTGGCCAGCCCATTCGGGGCGACCAGGATGTTGTCCGGCTTAATGTCACGGTGGATCAGTTCAGCGCGCTGGGCTGCGGCGAGGGCCTGCGAGACCTGATAGACGATATGCAGGGCGGACTGGCGCTTCAGCGGACCCTGCTCGGTGACCATGCGGGTCAGCGTCGTGCCAGGCACATACTCCATCGAATAGGCGTAGAGGTTCCGGCTGGGGTCGGCGTGGACATCGTGCACCATCACCAGATTCTGGTGGGTGACCTTGGCGGTAGCCCGGGCTTCTTTGAGGAAGTCGTTGGCCAGGGTGGGATTACGCGCAAAGCGTCCACCCAGCACCTTGACCGCGACCGGGCGCTGCAGGGACAGCTGAGTGGCCTTGTACACCGTACCCATGCCGCCCTTGCCCAGGATCCCCTCAATACGGTAGCCGAAGAGTTCGGTTCCGGCGGGAATGCCTTCGGTGGGGAGCGGCGTATTGAGCGGGAGGGTGGCCACGGCTGCGCATGCGATCATAGAGCTATGCAACGTTTGAACAGGGGGGATGGTTCGCTGGAACTCCAGGATAACCAGACACCTGCAATGCTGATCTCGATCTAAATGCCTGCCAGATATGACCCTTGGCAGTGCGACACAGATCCTCAGCATGTCGTACAGGAGCCGTGTATGCCTGAGGTCGATCCCGTCTGGATGCAGCTGCGAGCCCTGGCCGTCCTGGCTGCCCAGGCTGGGGGGCAGGCTGCCCTGGCCCATTTCCGCCGCCCCGACCTGCAGGTTGAGACCAAACACGACGATAGCCCCGTGACCATTGCCGACCGCGAGGCCGAGGCTGCGATCGCTGCCTGCGTCCGCCAAGCCCGGCCCGCCGACGCCTGGTTGGGCGAGGAGACCGGCGAGAGCGCTGGCACCACCGGCTATCGTTGGATCGTCGATCCGATCGACGGCACGCGCAACTTCGTGCGCGGCATCCCGCTGTGGGCGGTGCTGGTCGCCTGCGAGCACCCCGAGCACGGCGTGGTCGCGGCCGCAGTCGGCATCCCCGGACTCGACGAATGGTACGACGCGGTACTGGGCGGCGGGGCGCGCCTCAACAGCCGGCCGATCCGCGTCTCCCGCATCAGCCAGCTCCGCGACGCCTTGTTTTGCTTCGAATCACCGTCGTGGTTCACGCGCAATCGCATGGACCCCTGCTTCCGCACGCTGTGCGAGGCGACCGCCCTGCAACGCGGCATCTGCGATGCCTATGGTCACATGTTGGTCGCCACCGGCCGCGCCGAACTGGTGGTCGAGCCGCAGTTGAAGGTCTGGGACGTCGCCGCCACCAGCCTGGTGGTGCGTGAGGCCGGCGGCCGTTTCAGTGATCTGGCCGGCACGCCGTCGATCCGCAGCGACAACGCCGTGGTCAGCAACGGAGCGGTGCATGACGCGGCGCTGGCGATCATCCGGGAGGGACGATGAGTCTGAAGCCGCCCTATCTGGCCCATCCGGTGCGTCGCACCTGGCAGGTGCCGGGTTCGAAATCGATCACCAACCGCGCTCTGCTGCTCGCCGCCCTCGGCGAGGGCACCAGCGTGATCGAGAACGTGCTCGACAGCGACGATACGCGGCGCATGCGCGAAGGGCTGGAGGCCCTGGGCATCACGGTGCGCGAGACCGCCCCTGGCCAACTGCTGGTCGAGGGCGGACGCTCGCGCCTGCGCGTGCCGGCCGGCCCGATCTTCGTCGGCAACAGCGGGACCACGGTGCGTTTCCTCGCCGCTGCCGCCGTGCTGGTGCCCGGCCCGGTCACCTTCGTCGGTGACGAGGCGATGGCCAAGCGGCCGATCGCCGATCTCGTGGAAGGACTGCGCCAACTCGGCATCACTGTCGATTGCGCCACCGGCTGCCCGCCGCTGACCGTGCATGGCGGCCGCTTCGCCGGCGGCGCGATCCGCCTGCGTGCCGACAAGAGCAGCCAGTACCTGACTGCCCTGCTGCTGGTCGCCGGACTCGGCGAGCGCGAACTGGACATCACCCTGGAAGGGGCCCTGGTCAGCAAACCCTACGTCGAGATGACCCGCCGCATGGTCGCCGACTTCGGTGGGTTGATCGAGGAGACGCGCACCGGCTTCCGCGCCCGGCGCTGCGCCAGCTATCGTGCGCGTGGCTACCGCGTCGAACCCGACGCCAGCTCGGCCAGCTATCCTTTCGCCCTCGCCGCCTGCGGCCACGACCTGACCATCCCGGATCTCGGCACACGCAGCCTGCAGGGAGACGTCGGACTGCTCGACCTGCTCAAGCGCATGGGGGCGACGGTCGAGGCAGGTGCGGTCATCACCCGGGTCATCGGAGTGGCTGGACTGCACGGCATCGAGTGCGACATGCACCACATCAGCGACACGGTGATGACCCTGGCCGCCATCGCCCCGCTGGCTGACGGGCCGACCACGATCCGCAACGTCGCCAACATCCGCATTAAGGAATGCGACCGCCTGATGGCGATGGTGACCGAGCTGCGCCGGCTCGGCCAGGAGGTCGAACACGGTGACGACTGGCTGCGCGTCATCCCACGAGCGCTGATCCCGGCGACGGTGGAGTGCTATAAGGACCACCGCATCGCGATGAGCTTCGGCGTCCTCGGTGCGCTCACCGGCCAGGTCGGGATCAGTGATCCGGGCTGCGTCGCCAAGACCTATCCCGGCTTCTGGGACGATCTGCGTGCGTGCTATCCGGCGGGCGCATGGCCGGCCTGAGGATCATCAGTGGCGACTGGGGTGGCCGTCGTCTCGACGCCCCGCCCGGCCTCGACACCCGGCCGTTGACCGACCGCATCAAGCAGTCGCTGTTCGATTGGCTGGGTCAGCGCCTGGACGGCTGGCGGGTGGTCGATGCCTGCGCCGGCAGCGGCGCCTTCGGCATCGAATGCGCCAGCCGCGGTGCGGCCGAGGTGCACCTCTGCGAGCCTGGCCGCCATGCCCATCCGACCATCCGCGCCAACCTCGCCAAGCTCGGGAACCCGCCGCAGGTCCGCCTGCACACGCGTGGATTCCAGCAGGTGCTGCCGGGTCTGCGCGCCGTCGATCTGGTGTTCTGCGACCCGCCGTTTCCGTGGTTTGCTGCCGAACGCGACCTGCTTGCCGAGTTGCTTACGCTGTCCGCTGCGTCGTTGTCGCCGGAAGGCATCGTCCTGATCCGCGGCGAACGCGGTGAGGAACTGCCCGCCCACGCCCTGGTCGAGCGCGAGCGCCGCACCTACGGCCGCTCGTGGGTCGCCCTCCTGAACATGCCGCGATAGCGGCACGGGCGCCGAGTCGCGATGGCGGCATACAATCGGCGAAGCCGATGCCGCCACGATTTCGGAGCGGCAGCGAGGAAATCGAGCGACGACAAAGCCCGGGGGGCAGGCACATCGTGCCGCGGGGGCTTGCCCCCGAGCTAACAAGTAACGATGTGCAGGTCTTTGAGCTGCCGGTCGCTGACCGGGGTCGGGCAGTCGAGCATCTCGTCGCGGCCGCGCTGGGTCTTCGGGTAGGCGATGACGTCGCGGATCGATTCGGCGTCGGTCATCAGCATGATCAGACGGTCGAGGCCGAAGGCCATGCCGCCGTGCGGGGGCGCGCCGAAGCTCAGGGCGTGCAGCAGGAAGCCGAACTTCTTCTGCGCCTCCTCCTCGGAGATGCCCAGGGCCTTGAACACCGCACCCTGGGTCGCGGCGTCGTGGATACGGATCGAGCCGCCGCCGATCTCGTTGCCGTTGAGCACCATGTCGTAGCTCTTCGACAGCACCTTGCCCGGGTCGGTGGACAGCAGGCCGACATGCTCGGCGTAGGGCGAGGTGAAGGGGTGGTGGTTGGCGACGAAGGCGTGCGACTCCTCGCTCCACTCGTAGAGGGGGGCGCTGTGGATCCACAAGAACTGCCAATCGTCCCACTTGGCCAGCTTCAGCAGGTTGCGGCCCAGTTCGTTGCGTACCGCGCCGAGCACCGTGCACACGCCCTTGTAGCTGTCGGCACCGAAGAACAGCACGTCGCCGGCCTCGACGCCGAGGCGGCGGCCGAGTTCGGCGCGCGCTTCGGGGGTGATGTTCTTGGCTGCCGGGCCCTGCCAGTCCTCGGCCTTGGACGGGTCGGCACCGATCTTGATCCACGCCAGACCCTTGGCGCCGAGGCCCTTGGCGAACTCGGTCAAGGTGTCGAGGGTGCGGCGCGACAGCAGCTCGTTGGCCTTCTTGGCGTTCAGCGCACGGACCACGCCCTTGGCCTCGACCGCCTTCTGGAATACCGAGAAGCCGCTGGTCGGCGCCCAGTCGGTGAGGTCGATGATCGGCATGCCGAAGCGCAGGTCGGGCTTGTCGGAGCCGTAGCTGTCCATCGCCTCGGTCCAGGTCATGCGGCGGAAGGGCTTGGGCAGTTCGACGCCCAGCACCTCTTTCCACAGCGTACGCGCCATGCCCTCGCCGATGCCCATGATGTCTTCCATGTCGATGAACGACATTTCGAGATCGATCTGGGTGAACTCGGGCTGACGGTCGTTGCGCAGATCCTCGTCGCGGAAGCACTTGGCGATCTGCACATAGCGGTCGTAGCCGGCGACCATGAGCAGCTGCTTGAACAACTGTGGCGACTCGGCCAGGGCGTAGAACTGGCCCTGGTGCAGGCGCGAGGGCACCAGGAAGTTGCGCGCGCCGCCGGGGGTGTACTTGCACAGCGCCGGGGTCTCGACCTCGACGAAGCTGTTGGCGTCGAAGAAGCGCCGGGCGCTCTGCATCACCTGGTGACGGGCGCAGGTCGAGGAAGCGGCTCTTGAGGCGGACCTCCTCGCCGACCTTGGCGTGCTCGTCGATCTCGAAGGGCGGGGTCTGCGCCTGGTTGAGCACGGTCAGGGTCTTGGCGAAGACCTCGATCGCACCGGTCGCCAGGTTCTTGTTGGCGTTCTTCTCACCACGCGAGCGCACCTCGCCGGTCACCTGCACGACCCACTCGCCGCGCAGCTTGTCGGCCAGGGCCTTGCCTTCAGTGCCGCAGAGGTCGGCATCAAAGACCACCTGGGTCAGGCCGTGGCGGTCGCGCAGATCGATGAAGATCACGCCGCCGTGGTCGCGGTTGTTCTGCACCCAGCCGCACAGGGTGATGGTGGATCCGACGTCAGAGGCCCGGAGCTGGCCGCAGGTATGGGTGCGCATCATAGGAGGGCGGAAGGCTAGGCCCGGCTACGCCCCCGGCAAGCGCCACGGCTGCTCAGCGGCGACGACGGCGCAGGCCGAGGCCGCAGCCCAGCAGCACCAGGATGCCAGCCATGCCGGCGCCGCACCCACCACCGCCCGCACTGGCACTGGGAGTGGTGCCTCCTCCGCCGGACGCCGCAGCCGTTCCCTGGATGGTCCAGTCGGTGGGATTCTCGTTGGCATCGTTATTGACCAGCGACGCGTTCAGCGACCACGCGGCAGCGCTGGTCGGCGTGACCTGGATGGTGAAGGTCGTTGAACCGCTGAATGCAGCCACCGGCGAGACAGGGTTGGATGTGACGCTGGCGGTGCAATTGACCAGACCGGAGAGCGTCGGGGGTGAGATGGTGAGGCTGGCGCTGCCGGTGTTGGCGACGGTGTAGGCGAGGCTGCTTGGACTGCCAGCCACGGTAGCGCTGAGCGTATCGCTGGCGCCATCGGCGATGGCGGAAGCACCACGGCTCAGCGCGATCTCTGGTGCCGCCAGAACCGCAGTACCCTGCGCCGTCCAGTTGGTCGGATTCTCGTCCGTGTCGTTCGTGGTGAACGATATCAGGCATGACCAGGGGGCGGTTCCCGAAGGCGTGATGCGGACCACCAGGGTGGTGCTGCCGCCAGCTGCCACGGTGGCAGCCGGCTGGGTGGGGATGGTTGCGCTGCAGTTGGTCAGTCCGCCGAACGAGGCGGCACCGAGGGTAAGGCTCGCGGTGCCGGTATTGGCGATGGTGTAGGTCAGATTCTCCGCGACCAGCGAGGTCGTCCCTCCGACCGCGTCGGTGCCACCGTCGGCAATCGTGCTGGCGCCTCGCGAGACGGCGATCTCGGGCTGGGGTACCGGCGTGGCTGTCCCTGACACCGTCCAGTTGAAGGGGTTCTCGTCGGCGTCGTCATTGGCTACTGAGAGGGTGAAGGACCATGCTGCCGCGGTGGTCGGGGTCACCGACACCTGCAGCGTCGTCGTCGATCCCGCCGTGATGAGCGCATTTGGAGCAGTCGTGATGGTGGCGGTGCAGTTGCTCTGCGCGCCGACGGCAACCGGCAGAGTCAGGTTCAGGGACGCAGTTCCCAGGTTGCTGATGGTGAATTGCAGTGCTGTCGCCTGCGTCGCCACCGTACCGCTTACGCTGTTGCTGCCGCCATCCGTGATCACGGTACCCGTGCGGCTGACGGCGATCTCCTGCTGGCTGGTCAGATAGACCTCGGTGGGTGTAGTCAGGCGCCAGTCGATCCCTGAAACGGTCTGATAGATGGGCGAAGCCGGCGCGCTACCGTTTCCGATCAGGACGACGCTGCGGAAGGCGGCGAGGTTGACGGTTGCACCGACCGCCGATCCATCGGTGCGGGTCCAGGTTCCGGCAGGGACTGCCAGGTCCGCCGGCACCTCGGTGTCATTGATCAGCAGCACGGCATTCTGGTTTCTCGTTACGCCACTGTTCTCGACCCAGCTTGGCTGGGCCGTGGCCAGGGCGGTGAGCGAGGTGTAGGTTGGATCGTTCCACTCGCTACCGCGAGCGAGGGTGGTGCCCGCGCCGACCACGAAGGTCGAATTCCGTAGAAGGCCATAGTCCACAGGATTGGTCCGGTAGAACCAGATGCCGGTCGAGGGCTCGGACAGGGTCCAGTGGCCGGTGTCGAAATTACCCTCGGTCGGCAACCGGCGGGACGTCTCCAGCGTGACGAAAGTGTTGCCATCCAGGGTGTGACCCTGGTTACTGTAGTTTGTCCCCTGGATATCCAGGGTCAGGCCTGCGCTGAGGTTGTCGAACAGGGTATTGCGGTCCACCTGGCAGGTGAAGTTGTTGTCCAGAACGATGCCGCTGCCATTGCACCCGGCGATGGTGTTGTCGTTGATCTGCGAATCGGCGATACCATCGAGAAATTCCGGCCAGATGCCATGGCCGGTGGGATAGAACGGTTCGGCTGCGACCTGGCTGCCGCGACTGTCCAGCACGATGTTCTCGTTCATCGTGTTCGGCCCCTTGTAGGTGTAGATGCCGGCGCCGTCGTTGCTGGTGCTCATCGAGCGGACGATGAGGTTGCGGGTAGCGGTGTTGCCGGCCGTGTTGCCGAGGAGGATGCCGGCATATCCGGTGTCCACGATGCGGTTCAGGGTGATGGTCGAGGTCCCGACATTGGACAGGATGCCCACCTGTTTCCAGGTTCCGCTGCCCCCGTAGCCCCTGACCATGCCGATGCGGTGCAGCAGGTTGCGTTCGATCACCGTGGAAGCACTGCTGGGATTGTGGGTGGTCACGATCCCGCAATTCAGCACATCACGGATGAGATTACGCCTGATCTGGGTGCCGCCGCTGTTGTAGGTGGTGGTGATCGCCGTGTCGCCGATCTGTTCGAAGGTGCAGTCTTCGATCGTACTGGGATTGCCGATCTGGAGAGCGCTGCCGTGGAAGCGGCGGAAGGCGATGCCGCGGATGGTGGCTCCGGTGACCGAGATCGGTGTGGCGTTCGTCGCCACTTCGACCGTCATGGTGCCGCCATCGATCCCGGTGGGCGGATAGACATACACCTGCGATGTGCTGCTGAACCATTCCCCCGGCGCGTCGAGTTCATCGAGATCCTTGTCGATGTAGAATCCGGAAGGGATGCCGATGAGTCCGGTCTCGCTTGGAGTTGTCGTGCCGGATGGAGTGACAGCGCTGGTGCTGAGTGTCAGCGTGGCGCCGCCGCCATCGGTGGTTATAGGCCGCGTCTCCCAGAACCAGTGCCAGCGGTGCCAGCGCACCTGGGCGCCGGACCAGCGTCCTGTGCTGCGGCTGGGCAGAGCGCTGCCGGTAATGGAATTCAAGGTGGTTCCGGATGCCGTATTCAGATAGCCGCTGTTCGGATAGCGGGCCAGGGGCTGGAAGCTGCCGTTGACCCACAGGCTCAGGGCCTCAGCACTCACGCTCCCGGTACGGACATTGCTGTTGCTGCCCCAGGTGCCGGTCATCGTCACGGCACGGCTGCCGGTGATCACCGGGTCCGCTCCGCTGCCGTAGGCAAGCAACTGCCGATTTCCGCCGATCGTGAAGGTTTCCCGCCAGGTGCCACCGCGCGCCAGATAGATGCGATCGTTGCTGGCTGAGGATCCCATCGCCTTGCCGATGGTCGCCCAGGGTGAGACCTGAGTGCCGATGTTCCCATCGCTTCCGCCAGGCGCGACGTAAAAGTCGGCGGCCGAGAGCGGGCTTAGAGCGAGGCATGACAAGCCAAGGCAGACGAGGCTGGATTTCATGCTATGACCTTAGTCCGTAGGCGTGCAATTAGGTATCCGATAATGACACTAAAACGATTTTGTGTGTGGCTCGCAGCGATTTTCGATGGGGTTGGCTCAAATTGTTGCTTCACATGCATTTGTGGCAATCGTGGCGATCATGCCCCTGCGCATCGTCACCTTCACCACCGGCCGTTCCGACGCTTTGCGCTCGCGTACCATCCTCGCCTTGCTCTCGGCCAAGGCCTGGGCGCCGGCCGGCAGCACCCTGCATCTGGTGACCGATGCTGCGGACGAGTACGGCTGGATTGCGCCGCAGGTCGAGTTGCTGGCGGTCACCGAGGCCCAGTTGGAGGCGTGGAAGGGTCGGCACCGTTTCTTCTGGCGCGCCAAGATGGAGGCGGTGCTGCATGCTGCTGGTGACGGCCAGAACGATCTGCTGTACATCGATTCGGACACCGTCACCCAGCGCAGTCTCCAGCCGCTGGCGGACGGCCTGCAGGCCGGCGACGCCTTCATGCACCTGCATGAGGTCGATCTGGCGACCAACTCACGTCGCGGCAATCGTGAGCTGTGGCGCATGGTCAGGGGACGCAGCGTCGCTGGGGTCACCTTCGCCGCGCCGTGTCCGATGTGGAATGCCGGGGTCATCGCCGTCGGGCAGCAGCGCCTGGGCGATCTGCGGCGCGCCCTGGCGATGCTCGACGAACTCAGCCAGGAGCAGCCCCCGCATTTCGTGGCCGAGCAATTGTGTTTCAGCATCAGCCTGTCCACGGCAGGACGGCTGCGTCCCGCAGAGGCGTGGATCGACCACTACTGGGGCAACAAGGATGGCTTCGACAAGCTGATCAATGCCCGGCTGGCGCGCTGGCTGAGTCGCGGGACGGGCTGGGGCGAGGCGATGGCTGAACTGCGCACGAAACCCATCGTCGCGCCGGTGATGGTGCGCCGACGTCGCTGGCAGGAACTGGTGTTGCGTGTGATCGGCTTGCCCAGCGGCTGATTCAGCCGGTCTGCGTCCCGATCATCCCGCGTTCCTTCATCCACACCGCATAGCGGCGGTCTTCGACCAGAATGTGGCTGGCGAGCCAGTCCTTGAGGAACTGCATGATCTCGGCGGACAGGACGACGCGCCCGTCCATGAACTGGTTGTGGAAGTCGAGCACGCGCTTGACGAAGGCGTGGTGCTCCATGCGGTGCTCGGTGTAGGCCGGGAAGCCCTTGGCGGTCAGCAGCTGTTCTTCGCTCTCAAAGTGGATCTTGGTGTAGCTGATCAGCTTGTGGATAGTGCGCTGCACCACCTCGCGGTCCTGCCCCGTGAGCATCGCCTCGTGCAGCTCGTTGATCGCCTCGACCAGGGTGAGGTGCTGGCGATCCATCGCCGGGATGCCGAGTTCGTAGGTGCTGGACCAGGTGAAGAGGGGCATATCAGGCCAGGGCGGAGTCGAGGGTGAGATCGAGGGCGAAGAGCTTGTCGAGGCGTAGGATGCGGAAGACCGCGCGGATGTTCTCGCGCAGGTTGGCGACGCGGACCTCGGCGCCGAGCGGACCGGCGCGATGACGGACGGCGATGATCTGCGCGATGTTCACCGAGTTGATGAAGGAGACGGGTCCGAAGTCGAGGACCAGGCGCTTCTTGCCCTTCTCCAGCCAGGGCTCGACCGTCTTCCACAGGGCAGCGCACTGCTCGGGGTCGATGGCGATGACGATCGCATCTCCGTGCTCGATCGGCTGCATGAAGCCTCCGGACAGACTGTGCGCTGGCCTCGCCAGCGTGCAAGACCATGCAGGTGCGGCCGGTTGGCGGTTGTGGAAGCGGGGCCAGGACGCCAACATGGCGGCGTGTCCCGCCTTACCCCCCATCTCGCGTCGTGCTTCGCCGGCGCCGCCGTCGATAACGTCTTCCGTGTGGCCGCCGTCGCGGCCCTGACCGCGGCCGCGGCGGCAGGTCATGCCGATACCGCCAGCGGCGATCGCGCCGGCACGCACCTGTCCAGCCTCGCCATGCTGGCATTCTCGGTGCCTTTCGTCGCCCTCGCCCCGCTCGCCGGCTCGCTCGGTGATCGCCTGCCCAAGCATCTGATCATGCGCTGGGTGCGCTTTGCCGACCTGCCGGTGTTGGCGTTGGGTGGCCTGGGCCTGTGGACCGGGCACATATGGCTTCTGCTTGCGGCGCTATCGCTGCTCGGCGCCACCTCGGCATTCTTCGGCCCGATCAAGCTGTCGTGCATCCCCGAACTGGTCCCGCCCGAGCGCCTCGCCACCGCCAACGCCTGGGTCCAGGGCATCACCATCGTCGCAATCGTCGTCGGCATGGCGCTGGCAGGCACCTCGGATCCCAAACTGCTCGCCCTGCTTGGCCTCGACTGGCATCCGGCCCTGGTGGTGACGGCTGTCGGCCTGGCCGTGGCCGCGCTTGGCCTGGTCGGAGCCTGGCTGGTTCCGCCCCTGCCGGCCCAGGACCGCAACGCACCGATCCGCCCCTTCGCCTTCGTCAGCCAGGCCAAGGTGCTGTTCGAGCGCCCCGGCCTCGCTGTGCCGGCATTCAGCCTGGCCGGGTTCTGGGGCCTGGCGGCGGCGGTCGGCGTGTTGATCGCCCCGATCGCCAAGTTCGCCTGGGGCCTCGACGCCCTCGGCCAGGCCCTGCTCGGCCTCAGCCTGATGATCGGCATCATCGTCGGCGCCGGACTTGCGCCGTTGTTGCTGGTGCCGCTGTTTCCGGCCGGATTACCCCTGGCCGGGGCGCTGCTGGCCGGCGGCAGCCTGATGGGTGCCGGCTGGCTGGCGATGGGCGTGCTGGCCGAGCCGCAGCTGTGGGTGCCTGGTGAGTCCATTCCGGGCAGCCTATACGGTTTCGCCGGCCTCTTGCTGTTGGCCGGCATCGGGTCGGGACTGTGGGATGTGCCGATGTGCGTGCTGCTGCAGGTGCGCAGCGCGGCGGCCTCGCGCAACCGCGTCATGGCGGCGGTGGGCATCGCCACCGCGGTCGGCATGGTTCTGGCCAGCGTGCTGTGCAATGTCCTGGCCGAGGTCGCCCGACTGTCGTCGGCCCAGCTCATCTTCCTGCTTGGCGGCATCGCCGTGGCGCTGGCTTGCGGCGGACTGTGGTTCTATCGTGGCCAGGTGCTGTGCTGGTTGGCGGCAATGGCGATCCGCGCCCTGTTCCGCATCGAGGTGCAGGGCGCCGAGCACCTGCCCGAGCGCGGCGGCTGCGTGCTGGCCAGCAACCATCTCAGCCTGGCCGACGGCATGATCCTCGCTGCGGTCCTCCCCCGGCGGGCGAAGTTCATGGTTTACAAGGCCTTCTGCGATGCGCCGCTGATCGGGCCGATGCTGCATGCCTGGGGCGTGATCCCGGTCGATGCGCGGATGGGCGCGCGTGCCCTGATCGGCGCCGTGCAACGCGCCACCGAGGAGGCGCGCCAGGGCGGGGTGATGGGCATCTTCCCCGAGGGCAAGATCACGCGCAGCGGGGTGCTTGACGGCTTCAAGCCGGGCATCGAGCGCATCGCGCGCGCAGCCGAGGTGCCGATCGTGCCGTGCGCCCTGCACGGCCTGTGGCGTACGCCGTGGTCCTATGCCCAGCGCCGCACCTGGTGGCCGCTGCTGCGCATCCCCGTGATGGTCCGCCTGGGGCCGGCGTTGCTCCCCGACACCCCGGCCAGCGAGCTGCGTCAGGCGGTGGCCGGTCTGCAATGCGACCTGGCGATCCGGCGCGTCGATCGCGAGAAGCGTACCCTTGGCGCCACCGCCCTGCGCCGCTGCGTGTGGAAGGGACACGAGGCGGCGGTGGTCGATGCCGGCGGCAGCCTGCCGCGTTGGCAGCTCGCCGCCCTCGCCACCGCGCTGCGCCCACGCCTGGGACTGGCCGCCGACGAGCGCGCGGTCGGTGTGCTGCTGCCGCCCGGCCGCGGTGGCGCGATCGTCAACCTGTGCCTGGCCCTGGCCGGACGCACGGCGGTGAACCTCAATCACACCGTCGGTCAGGCCCAGCTCCGGCGCATGTGCGAGATGTCCGGGGTGCGGACGTTGATCTCGGCCCGGCCCTACCTCAAGCGCATCGGCGATCCCGGCCTGGCCTGTCGCATGGTGATGATCGAGGAGGTGCTGAAGGCCATCCCCAAGCCGGTCATCCTGTGGGAACTCGCCTTGTCGCTGCTGCTGCCGGTGCGCTGGCGGGACCAGGGGCGGCCGCACGACGTTGCAGCGTTGGTGTTCAGCAGCGGCTCGACCGGCGACCCCAAGGGCGTGCAGCTGACCCACGCGCAGATCCTGGCCAACAACGAGGCGGTGCGTCGCGCCCTGGATCTCGGGCCCGGCGATGTCGTGCTGACCCCGCTGCCGCTATTCCACAGCATGGGCCTGGTGCCGGGCATGTGGCTGGGTCTGGAAAGCGGCTTCGCCATCGCCGCCCATCCCGATCCCACCGATGCCAAGGGCCTGGGCGAGCTGGCGCAGAAGACCGGCGCGACCTTCTCGATCACCACCGCGACCTTCGTGCGCGGGTGGATGCGGCGCATTCCTGCCGAACAGCTGAAGTCCCTGCGCTTTGCGGTGGCCGGGGCCGAGAAGTGCCCGAAGGAGCTGCGCGACGCCTTCAAGGCCAAGTACGGTGGCGACCTGCTGGAAGGCTATGGCTGCACCGAACTCGCCCCGACCGTCAGCACCAACATGCAGACCGTGGTGCATCACGGCGAGACCGAGGTGCGCACGCGCGATGGCACGGTGGGCCGCGCCCTGCCTGGCCTGCAGGTCTTCGCCACCCACCTTGAGACGCGCGTGCCGCTGCCCACCGGGTGCGAGGGTCTGCTGGTCGTGCGCAGCCCCTCGCGCATGCTCGGCTATCTCGGCCGCGACGACCTCACCGCCAAGGCCTTCATCCACGGCGGCTACGACACCGGCGATGTCGGCATCGTTGATGGCGACGGCTATATCCGCATCACCGGCCGCCTCGCCCGCTTCGCCAAGATCGCCGGTGAGATGGTGCCGCTCGATACGGTCGAGAACGCCCTGCAGGCGCCCTTCGGCGAGCGCTGCGAAGTCGCCGTCGCGGCGGTGCCGGACAGCGAACGCGGCGAACGCCTGATCGTGCTGGTCGCTGGCGAGAACCCGCCGCCGGCCGACGAACTGGTCGCCGCTGCCGCCCAGCTGGCCGCGTTGTGGCGCCCCAAGGCCAAGGACGTGCATCGGGTCGAGGCGCTGCCCCGCCTGGGCACCGGCAAGCGCGACCTGGCCGGGGTGAAGCGGATGGCGGCGGAGAAGGCGGGGGCATGAAGCAGCGTTCGGCGTTCGACGTTCGACGTTCGACGTTCCGCACCAGTGGACGCGGAATATCCGCGCTAGAGGCGTGCACTCCCCAATACTATCGGCATCGACTTTGCGAGGTTTCCATCTCGGAACGCCGAACGCCGAACGCCGAACGCCGAACATCGGATCCTAAGCAAAGTGCAGGTCTGATTGCACCCAGCAGGCGTGTCCTGGGGTAGAAATAGGCATGCTGTCGATCCACGTCTCCGACCGCCTGGATGAACTGGTCGATGATCTCGCCGCCCGGCTGGGCGCCGATCCGCTTCCGCCGCATCAGGACGAATGCCTCGTGGTGCAGTCGCTGTCGCTGCGTCGCTGGCTGCAGCAGCAACTGGCGAGCCGCCTGGGTATCAGCGCCGGTCTCGATCTGCCCTTTCCGGCCGGCCTGATCGGCTCCCTGGAAGGCGAGTTCGGCCTGGCGGCACCCGAGGATGATCCCTGGCACCGCGACCGCCTGCGCTGGCGCATCGCGGCGCTGGCCGACAGCGCCGACGGCACTCTCGCGCCGCTCGCCCGCTATCTCGCCACCGGTCATCCCGCCGCACGGCCGGCCAAGCGGCTGCAACTGGCCGACCGCATCGCCGATCTGCTCGACGCCTACCAGATCTACCGCCCCGAGATGCTCGCGGCCTGGGAGGACGGCCAGGGGTGGTCCGGCTTTGCTGAGAAACCCGAGGCGCAGGCCCACGAAGGCTGGCAGGCCGAATTGTGGCGCCGGTTGCGTGCCCAGATCGCGGTCGAACCGCGCAGCCGGCGCCTCGACGAACTGGCGCGCCGCCTGCGTGCCGAGGGGCCGCCGCGCGGCTGGCGCCTGCGTGTCGGCGTGCTGTCCACCGGCGTGCTGCCGCCGCGCGTGGTCGATGTGCTGGAGGCGCTGGCCGAGCATCTGCCGGTGACCATCTGGCTGGTCAGCCCGCTGCCGCAGCCGTGGGGTGACGTCACCAGCCAGCGCGAGGCGGCGCGGCGCGGCGTCGAGGCGCAAGGGCATCCGCTGGTAGCCTCGCTTGGCCGCCAGGCGCGCGACTGGTTCCGCGCCATCGGCGAACGCCCGGCGTGGGCGGCCGGCTGGCGCTGGATCGCCGAAGCGCGTCCGGCGCCGACCACCCTGCTGGCGCGCATCCAGGCCGAACTGGGCGAGCGCGCCGCCGGGGCGGCTCCGGTTTTCGATCCGGCCGATGCCTCGCTGGCCTTCGACTGCTGCCACGGCCCGCGCCGCGAGGTGGAGGTGGCGCGCGACCGCATCCTCGCCGCCTGCGCCGATCTGCCTGGCCTGCGCCCGCACGACATCCTGGTGCTGGCGCCGGACCTGACCGTGTATGGCCCGCTGGTCGAGGCTGTGTTCGGCGCCGCCGATCCCGCCATCCGCCTGCCGGTGCGCATCGCCGACCGCAGCCTGGGCGAGGACGATCCGGTATCCGAGGGGCTGTTCGCCATCCTCGCCCTCGCCCAGGGCCGCTGCGGCCTGGGCGAGGTGCTCGACCTGCTGGAGCTTCCCGCGCTGCGCGCCGCCGCCGGCCTGGCGCCCGAGCAGATCCCGCTGGCGCACGACGCCCTCGAACGCGCCGGTCTGCGTTGGGGGCGCGACGCCCGGCATCGCAGCGAACTGCTGGGTGGAGCGACCGGCGAGGACCACGGCACCCTCGCCGCCGCCATCGACCGCCTGGCCCTTGGCTGGGCGATGGGCGGCGACGCGGCGTGGGGCCGGCCGGCGAGCGCCGCCGATGGCGCACCCGATCACGAACTGGTCGGCGTCCTCCTCGCCTGGCTGCAACGCCTCAAGGCGACGCTCGCGGCCCTCGCCGCCCCGCGCGACCTGGGCCGGTGGAGCGCCGCTCTGTCCGGCGTGATCGGCGGTCTGCTGGCCGCGCCGGATGCGGACACCACGGCCGCCCGTGAGGCGGTCGAGGGCCTGGCCACGGATGCCGCCGTTCTGCCGGCCGGTTTCACGGTCAGCCTGTCCGAGGTCGCCGCCGCCCTCGACACATTGCTGGCGGTCGAGGCGCGCGCCTCGGACTTCGTCAGCGGCAGCATCACCCTGGCCGGCCTCAAGCCGATGCGCATGATCCCGGCCCGCGTCATCGTGCTGCTCGGCATGGATGACGCCTCGTGGCCGCGCCGCAGCGTGGCCCAGCCCTTCGACCTGCTGGCGGCGCGGCCGCGTCCGGGCGATCGCCAGCCGCGCGAGGATGACCGGCAGCTGTTTCTTGAAGCCATCCTCGCCGCCGGTGAGCGCCTGATCGTCACCTGGGCGGGGCGGGCGGCGCAGGGCGACCCGCGCCACGAGCGTCCGCCGTCGGCCTGCCTGGCCGAGTTGTTCGACGCGGTCGATGCCGCCGTGGCGTGGGAGGGGGACGATGCCCTGCGTCCCAGCCGGCGCCTGACCACGGTGCATCCGCTGCAACCCTTCGCAGCCGCCTACCTGGCGATCGGGGGACGGAGCGCGGTGCCGGCGTGGGACGCTGCGGCCCTCGCGCTGGCCCGCCGCCTCGCCGTCCCGGTGGCGCGCCGCCCGGCCGAGCCGGTGTTCGCCGACGCGCTGACTCCCGCTGGCGACTGGGAGATCGATCTCGACGAACTGGTGCGGGTATGGAGCGATCCCGCCGCCGCCTGGTGCCGGGCCCGGCTGGCCGCCGTTCCGCGCGCCCACGACGCCGAGGCGGCCGAGGACGAGCCGTTCCAGCTCGACAACCTGGAGCGCTACCGCCTGATCGACGATCTGCTCGAGGACGGGCCGGCCGAGCCACGGCTTGAACGGGCCGCTGCCGACGGCCGTCTGCCGCTGGGCCACCTCGGTGCCGCTGAGCGCGTCCGCCTGGTCCGCGAGACGGCGGATCTGCGGGCGGTGCTCGCGGCGCATCGCCGCGCTGAACCGCTGGCGATATCCGTCACCGGACCGGGCTGGCGGCTGGACGGCCTGCTCGACCCGCCGCCGGTGGGCGGGGTGCTGCGCCAGGTGCATGCCGGGGCCAGGATCAGCGAGCGGGTGCGCCTCGCGCTGGCGATCCGGCTGCTGGCGTGGAACGCCTGGCAGCACGCGCGCGGCGAGGCCCCCGGCCGTGCCGAGGCGGTGGCGCGGCAGGAGCGCGAAGCGCTTGCTCCCCATGATGGCACCGCTGCTGGGCGTCTTGGTGAACTGCTGCAGCTGACGCGCCGCGCCCTGGCCGAACCGCTGCCGTTCTTCCCGCGCACGGCCTGGAAATTGCATGAGAAACGCGACCAGCCGCCCGAGGTGCTGCTGGCCATCGCCCAAGGCCCGCCGTGGATCATCGAATACGGTGATCGGTCCGGCGAGTCCGAGATCCCGGCTGTACAGCTGGCGTGGCGTGGCCGGCAGGCGATCACACCGACCTCGGTTGACCTGATGCTGCGCGTGTGGGAGCTGCTGCTGCCGCCACCGCCTGAAGCCCCGGTCGCCGCCAAGCCGACGCGGAAACGGAGCAAGGCATGAGCTTCGATGTCACGCGCGACTCATTGCCGGCCGGTTTCTGCGCCATCGAGGCGAGCGCCGGCACCGGCAAGACCTGGACGCTGAGCCATCTGGTCGTGCGTCTGCTGCTGACCGGGTCCGAGCCCGACCTGCGCCGCATCCTGGTCGTCACCTTCACCAATGCCGCCGCCGACGAACTGGCGGCGCGTATCCGCGGCGTGCTCGCCGCCTGCCGCGCCGTGGTCGCCGGCCGTCCGGGCGGGACGCCGCACGCCGAGGCGCTGGTCGCCATGGGTGAGGCCGCGCTGGGCGATCGCGTCGCGGTGCGCCAGCGCCTCGATCTGGCGTGGGGCGATCTCGACGAACTGGCGGTCGGGACGATCCACGCCTGCTGTAAGCGGGTGCTGGAGACCTCGGCCTTCCTGAGCGGCGAGGCCTTCACCGCCGAACTCGCCCCGGACGACAGCGAACTGGTCGCTGCGGCGGTGCGCGATGCGTGGCGGTCGCGGCTGTGGAGTGATGCCCGCCTGGCCAGGTTCGCCGCTGCGTGGTCGGTTGCGGATGATGCACGGTTGTGGCAGCGCTGGAACCGCCACCCCGGCACCCGCGTCGTGCCGCAGGTCGGTCTGGAGGAGGTTCTCGCGGCGGCCGAGGCCGCCGCCGCTGCGGTACGCGCCGCAGCGACACCCGAGGCCTTCGCCACCCTCGAAGCCTGGGACTGGAAGAAGGACGCCAAACCCGAGGCCGCCATCGCGCATCTGGCGGCGGGAGGCGATCCGCTGGCCGCCTTCGCTGAGGTGGCCGCTCTGGGCGCCGAGGCCACCGAACTGGTCAAGAAGGCCGATCAGCCAGCGGCCGCAACGCATCCGCTGCTCGTCGCCTGCCGCGCTCTGGTCGCGGCGGTGGCGATGGTCCGGGTCGCCTGGCTCGGCTGGCTGTGCCCGGCCGTCGCCGAGCGACTGCGCTCCAGCCAGGCGGTCGCCGGCGTGTGGACCCAGGACGATCTGCTGCGCCGCGTCCGGGCCGCCCTCGACGCGCACCCCGATCTCGCCGTCAGCCTGCGCACGCGCTGGCCGGTGGCGCTGATCGACGAGTTCCAGGACACCGACCCGGTGCAGTGGGAGGTCTTCCGTCGCGCCTACGCCGACGGCGGCCGCCTGGTCGTGGTCGGCGATCCCAAGCAGGCGATCTATCGTTTCCGTGGTGCCGATCTCGGGGCCTATCTCGTGGCAGTCGATAAAGCAGAGCGACTGCCGCTGCTCATCAACCACCGCAGCGATCCGCGTCTGGTCGAGGCCGTCCAGGCGCTGATCGGTCGCACCTCGGCGCCCTTCCTCGATCCCCGCGTGGCCCTGGCCAAGGTCGCGGGCAAGAGGGATCCGGCGCGCGTGATGCTGGATGACGACGATGCGCCGCTGACCGTGCTGATCCCGCCCGATGACGGACGCCCGCCGCGCCGCGAGGCGGTGGTCGCCAGCGAGATCGTACGCCTGCTGAGTGGCGTGCGTTTGGGCGAGACCGCGGTGCAGCCGCGCGACTGCGCCGTGCTGGTCCGCACCTCGGCGCAGGCCCGCGCCATGCGCGAGGCGCTGCGCGCCTGCGGCGTGCCGGCGACCATGGCGGCAGATGGCGATGTGCTCGACAGCCCCGCCGCAGTCGAATTGCATGCCGTGCTGACCGCCCTGGCGCGCCCACGCGACGGCCAGGCCCTGCGCCTGGCCCTGGCCACGCGCGGCTGGGGCCGGACGGCGGCCGAGATCGCGGCGCTGACCGCCGATGACGGCGCCTGGCAGCGTCTGGTCGATGAGGTCGAGCTCTGGCACCGGCGCTGGCAGCGCCACGGCCTGACCGCGGCGATCGAGGCGTGGGGCGCGTCGGTCGGGGCGCTGGCGCGCTATGCCGCCTTGCCCGATGGCGAACGCTGGCTGACCGACTGGCGCCATGCGGTCGAGGTGCTGCATGCGGCAGGCAGCGGCGGTCTGCGCCCGGCAGGCCTGCTGGCCTGGTGGGCCAGGCGCAGCCCCGAGGGGGTCGAAGCGCGGCGTCTGCGTCTTGAGGGCGATGCCAGTGCGGTGCGCATCCTCACCATGCATGTCGCGAAGGGCCTGGAATTCCCCATCGTCTTCTGCCCCTACCTGGGCACACGCCGCGACCGCGAGGAAGAGGGCGTGCTGGTCGCGGACGAGCACGGCGCACGCCTGGTGCTGGCCGGCCCAGAACTGGAGGCGGCTGAAGCGGCGGTGGCGCACGAAGATGACGCCGAGCAGCTGCGCCTCGCCTATGTCGCGCTGACCCGCGCGCGGGTCCGCACCTATGTCCTGTGGGGCATGTGGGACCAGGCGAAGGGCCATCTCCATCTGCCGTTGCGCTCCAGCCTCGGCTGGTGGCTGCGTCCGGCCGGCGAGGCCCACGACGCATGGCGCGCCGCGACCGGCACCGGGGCGGCGGATCGCCAGCAGCGCCTGGACGACAGCCTGCTGACGGTCAGCGAACTGGTCGATGCCGACCTTGGCATCGGCCTGCGCGCAGCAGGCACCGAACGCCTGGTCTGGCAGGAAGCGGAACCACAGGTCGTCGGCGATGGTCTGCGTCTGCTCGCTGCAGATGCGCGGCGCAGCTTCGACACCCCGCGCTGCGTCACCAGCTTCACCGGCCTGCTCGGCCAGGGCCAGGCCGTGCCCGAGCAGCGGCGCGGCGACGAGCCGCACGGCGAGGCGCGATCCGGTGATCAGCCAGCCAGCGGCATGCGTGCCGTGGCGCGCGGCGCCGATGTTGGCGACGCTCTGCACACAGCGATCGAGGACTGGGATTTCGTCGGCGATCCCGCGCCCGAAGTGCTGAAACAGCTTACCCGGCTCGACCTGCAGCACAGCGGCCCGCGCCAGCCGCACGCCGCCGATCCGGTGGCGGCGGTCAGCGCCTGTCTGCAGGCCCTGGCCATTCTGCCGATCCGCCAGGATGACCACGAACTGGTTTTGGCGGCGGTGCCCGACCGCCTGCGCCGCGCCGAATGGGAGTTCCACCTACCCCTCGCACGCGTCCGTCCCGGGCGCATCCTGGAATTGATCCGCGCGCACGGGGCCGTGCCCGACGGCGCGCTCGACGGCCTGCCCGCGCTGCGCGAGGCGGCGCCGGCCGGCGGCTTCCTCAAGGGCTTCGTCGATCTGCTGGTCGGTGACGGGACGGCGTGGTGGGTGCTGGATTGGAAGAGCAACCACCTTGGCGACCGGATCGAGGACTACGCCCCGGATCGCCTGTGGCCGGCGATGGTTGAGCACGGCTATCTCGTGCAGGCGCTGATCTACCTGCTGGCCTTGCATCGCCATCTGCGCGCCAGGCTCGGCGCCGACTACACCTACGAGCGCGATGTCGGCGGGGCGGCGTGGATCTTCCTGCGCGGTGTCGATGCCGGGCAGGGGGTGTGGACGTGGAAACCGCCCCTCGCGCTCGTCGAGGCCCTGGAACGCGAACTGCTGGAGGACCGGCCATGAGTGTTGCCGATCCGATCGCCGCGTGGTTGGCCGGGCGTTGTCCGGCCGAAGCCGAGCTGGTCCGGCGCATTGCGACGCAGCTTGCCGAGGCCCGTCTGGCCGGTGACACCGCCCGGCCGATCGATCCCTCCGACGCCCAGCGCCTGGTGGCGGCCGGCTGCGCCGCCGCCGATCCCGAGGCTGCGCCGCTGACCGTGCGTGACGGCCTGGTCGCCTGGTCGGCCTGCGCCCGCGATGAAGGCGACCTGGCGACGCGCCTCGGGCTGCTCGCCTCGGCCCCACCCGCCAGCGTGACACCGGCGCAGTCCGCGCTCATCACGCTGGGCCAGGATGCCGGCCAGGATGCTGCGGTGCGTCTCGCGGTCGAACGCCGCCTGGCGGTGATCGTTGGCGGTCCCGGCACCGGCAAGACGACCACGGTGGTGCGTGCCCTGGCCGCGCTGCTGGCTGGCGGTCCCTGTGCGATCCGGCTCGCCGCGCCCACCGGCAAGGCCGCCGCGCGGCTGCGCGCCGCCATCGAACGCGGCCTGCCGCAGGTGCCGCCGGACAGCCGCGAGGCCATCGCCCGCGCCGCCCGCGAAGCGACCACGGTGCATCGCCTGCTCGGCTGGGATGCCGCGTCGGCGCGCTTCGCCCACGGCGCCGCGCGGCGTCTGCCCGCCGAGGTCGTGGTGGTCGATGAGGCGAGCATGCTGGATGTCCATCTTGCCGCCGGGCTGGCCCGCGCCCTCGCGCCGCGCGCACGGCTGATCCTGCTCGGCGATGACGCCCAGCTGCCCAGCGTTGAAGCCGGCGCGGTGCTGCGCGATGCGGTCGCCGGCCTGCCGCTCGCGGTGGCACGTCTCAGCACGGTGCACCGCCAAGCCGGCGCCGCCACCGGGCTGCGTTCCCTCGCCCCGGCCCTGCGTGCTGGCGACGCCGCGGCGGCCGAGGTGGTGCTGGCTGGCGGTCATGCCGATGCGCGTCGCGTCGCGCATGCCGAGGCCTGGTCGGAGGTCCGCCAGCTCGTCGAGCCGTGGGTCAGATCGGTGGTTTCGGCAGCGGATCCGGGCGCGGCCCTGACAACGCTCGGCCGGCTGCTGGTGCTGGCGGCGACGCGCGAGGGGCCATGGGGCGTGGTCGAGCTGCACCAGCGCATCGAGCATCTGCTTGGCGTGCGCGTGTTGGGTCCGGCGCCGCACCACGCGCATGGCCGGCCGCTGCTGGTCACCGCCAACGACCACCGCCTCGGCCTGGCCAACGGCGATCTCGGCGTGCTGTGGTCGGAGGACGGTCAGCTGCGCGCCTGCTTCCCGGACGGTTCCGGCGGGGTACGGCGCCTCGCCCCGGCCCGCCTGCCGGCCTGCGAGACCGGCTGGGTGACGACGGTGCACAAGGCCCAGGGCAGCGAGGCTGCCAGCGTGGTGGTCAGCCTGCCGCCTGCGGCGCATCCCCTGGCTAACCGCGAACTGGTGTACACCGCCGTCACCCGCGCCCGCGAGCGACTGCTGCTGGTCGGCGACGCCGCCCTTCTCGCCGCCGCCCTGGCCAGCCGCGAACAACGCTGCACCTGGAGCTGGAGCGCGGGGCTCCTGCCCCGACCGGCGCGCGGGGCTCCTGCCCCGCGCTGAGCGCGTGGTGTTTGCGTTGACGCGATGTCAGCGCCCCGCGCTGACGCAGTCTTCCGCCCGCGCTCCGTCTGCATACGGTGCCGTCATGCCGTCCCTGCTCTCCATGCCGGTCCGTGCCGCCCTGATCCAGCGCGTCGAGCGCGTGCGTCCCGATGCCACCCGCCTGTGGGGCACCTTGGATGCGCACCGCATGCTCTGCCATCTCGCCGAATCGCTGCGCGTCACCTTTGGCGAGGTGCGCTTGAATGTCACCGATGGCTGGATGAACCGCTGGTATGGCCGGATGTTCGTGATCGACGCACCTTTCGCCTGGCCGCGCGGCAAGATCCAGGGGCCACCCGAGGTGCTGCCGGCGACCTCCGAGCATGAGTTCCTGTGGGACCGCAACCGTGTGGTCGAATACCTCTTCCGTTTCCACACCGGCACGCATCAGAGTTGGGGTGTCCATCCGCTGCTCGGCAAGCTGTCCCCGCAGCAGTGGGCGCGCTTCACCTGGCGTCATTGCGATCATCACCTGCGCCAGTTCGACGCGTAGGCTGGCTCAGATATCGGCAAGTTCGAGCAGGATCGCCTGACGCGTCCAGGAACGGTGACTCCAACGGCGGTGCGCATGGGTCCAGGACAGGACGCAGGGCAGCGGGATCGACAGGGGGGCGGACTGCATCAGACGGGCGCAGAGGACGCTCAGTAGTTCACGCAGGTCGAGATCCAGCAGCAGGATCTCGACTCCGATCCCGTCCGGGCTGGTACACGCCTCGGCTGGTGAGGAGACATGGTGCTGACGGCAGACCAGCGGTCGCTGGGGATGGATGCTGCAACTGCCGTCGTCGGATAGGCACGGGCAGGGTATCCGCTCGCGTAGCCAGCGTTGGTGCACAGAAGACCGCGGATTCTGGCGGAAGGATATGCGGTCGCGTCGACGGCTGTGATCTGCACGGCGACGGAGGTCGGGATGCGCATGCAGCAGATCGCCCAGCATGAAGGCTTCCGCGGGCGTCAGTGGTGCAGGTTGGTAGCAGCATGCGGAACAGCCCCGACGGCAGGTGACAGGACCGGTTGGTGGTGGTCGCTCGGCGTGCCAGGCGATGAAGCCGCGAGCAAGGTCGGCGAGGGTGCAGGACTCGGGGAGATGTCGCGCCAGTGGATGCATCTGCTGCTGATCCTGCCTACTGGCGTCTGTTCCTCCAGCGCGGCTTGACCCGTAGAACTTCGGCCACTCGCCCCTGGGCGGCGCGGGGCCGACGCCAGGGTGCAGGCATGCCCATCATCACGATCATCACCGCCATCCTGCTCATCGCCGTGGGCGTCGGCGGCCGCATGCTCAGCGACTCGCCGAGCCTGACCATCCTGATCCCGGCCGCGCTCGGACTGCTGCTGCTCATCGCGGGTCTGCTGGCACTGAAAGCCGGCCTGCGCAAGCATGCGATGCATGGCGCGGCGATGGTCGCCCTGCTCGGCATCGTCGGCAGCGTCGGGGCCCTCCCCCAGTTGCCGGCGCTGCTCAGCGGTGGCGAGGTGCAGCGTCCGCTGGCTGTCGGTGCCCGCTCGTTGACCTTCCTGCTTTGCGCCGTGCTGATGGTGCTGGCGGTGCGTTCGTTCATCGCCGCCCGACGGGCGCGCAAGGCTGGCGCCTGATCCCAATGGCGTTGCGTTAAGGGCACTGACCTTGGAAAGGCGGAAGTCGGAAGGCGGAAGAAATGCGGATTGGACTGCCGGCCCAGTCGTGAAGTCGAAAATGGGTCGGCGCTACGACAGGCCCCCA